>Ga0157373_10000562_pt1 | contig 29032 bp, 25 predicted proteins | sample C65metaG_FD_113460 | JGI IMG/M metagenome (GOLD analysis project Ga0157373, IMG submission 113460) | Corn rhizosphere microbial communities from Kellogg Biological Station, Michigan, USA - C6-5 metaG | ecosystem: Host-associated > Plants > Roots > Rhizosphere > Soil | place: USA: Michigan... | reverse complement strand
ACACAAAATGTTTTAATGCTCATAAAGCTTGCGATGATACTCATTTTGATCGCCGGATTATTTTTTCCGCAGTTATATAATTCAAATCCGCAACCCTCTGCACAGGGAGGCACAAATAATTTATTGCTCTTTGGGTTAGCCCTTAAAGCTGTTTCTTTTACATATGGAGGTTATCAGCAAACAATCAATTTTGGAGAGGAGGTGCAAAACTCAAAACATACTTTACCGCGTGGAATATTTATCGGCATTCTTGTCATCATTACTTTATATCTCGCCGTAAATTTTTCTTACTATAAAATCATAGGCTTTACAGAATTAAAAAACACAAGAGGCATTGCCGGAATAGTTATTGGAAAAATGTTTGGTGAAAGCGGTAAGTACATTTTTTCAATTCTTCTTTTTCTTGCGGTGCTTGCTTATGTAAACGTATCTCTGCTCAGCAACCCGCGCGTGATGTATGCAATGAGTGTGGACGGGATTTTACCTTCGGCATTTAAAAAAAGAGCAGAGAAGAAAGATGTTTACACTGTAAGTCTTAGCGTATTTGCGGGAACATGCGTAGTGGTTCTTTTTTTTGCAGATAAGTTTGAACAGATACTCAGCTTTTCTATTTTTCTTGACTCTATCGGGATGGCAACTTCTGCAGCATCAATTTTTTTCCTGCGAAAGCGTACGAAGCATCTTGACAACACAGGAATTTATAAAATGAAGTTGTATCCTTTTATGCCGCTGATCTTTATTATTACCTATGCTTTTGTAGGAACGATGATCGCTATTACAACTCCGCAATATGCGATTATTGGAACAAGCGTGCTTGTAATATTCATGATTCTTTATTTTTTGACAAAAATTAAGACAAAGAAAAAGACCAACATTCTTAGAAACTTGTAAAATGAGGGAGGGAAGGCGGCGAAACTTTACTCATCAAAAAATTTTATCTTGAACTTTAAATAAAAGATCAGCATTCCACAACAACTCCTTTTCTTTCATTTTGCTTTTTTAGCTTAGTCAAAATATCTTGCAGCAAAATAAACTCCTATGCAACTTCAAAACATTTTTATTCATCACGTTTTTTTCTGGTTAAAAGATCCAAACAGTAAAAAAGACCGTGATGCTTTGATCGAAGGTTTACAAAAACTTTCTCATGCAAAAACAATTCGTCAGTATCATATCGGTAGGCCTGCAAACACAAACCGTGATGTAATAGAAACTTCTTATTCCGTATCGTGGTGTTTGTTTTTTGATAATGCGGAAGACCAGGACGATTACCAGGTCGATCCTGTTCACCTGAACTTTGTAAAAGAATGCTCACATCTCTGGAGTAAAGTTGTAGTGTATGACAGCATAGATTGCAAATAATATCCTGAAACCCCCTAACCCCTAAAGGGGAATATCACGATAGATATCGGGACAAAATGAACTTGAGCACAGTTCTTCCTGCTGCCATATATTCTTCAGACGAAGTGATTGCGACGCAACGAAGATGCCATGAAAAACTAATGCTGGTATCATAAAATCATTTCTAATCATTAAGTTCATAGTTCAAATGCTGCCATCTGCACCGCAGCCTGCAACAAATTTTTTTTACATCTTTTTTACAATTCAAATCCACTCAATCCCGCATTTCGTATGTGTTCTTAATAAAACCGTACAGTTAATGGAGAACATCCCGGGATATTCTTCTCCACATTTTTTTAAAACCAAAAATTAAAAACCATGCGAATCAAAAAATTTAGAGCATGGCGACTGCTACCTATTGTCGCCGTGCTGGGGACTTCTGCTATCCTGATGTCCTCGAGCCACCGGGAGGCGCCGCTGATCGCTGATGACCCTCTCGCTGATAACACCGATGTGTATGCATTTCGCTGCCCTAATGCGCAAGACAGGATCTGTATTATCGCGAATTATATTCCGGGGCAGCTTCCTTATGGCGGGCCAAACTATTACACTTTTGGTGAAAACATCCGGTACGAAATTCATATTGATAACAACATCAATACGCCGGGTGATGATATTATTTACCGCTTTACTTTTCAGCGAAAAAACCAGGATCCTACTACATTCTTCAACATCAGGCTGGGGAAACAAAATCTGAAAACAAGTTTTACACTTGAAAAAAGTACAAACGGAGGAAAGTCATTTACTGTAATTAAAACAGATGGTCATGTTGCGCCTTATAATATCGGTCCGCGTTCTATAGAATCCTCTGTTGGTTTGGGAGAACCTTCTTATTACGATCGTTTCCGCAGGAGCGTTCAAATGACAACCACGGGCGAAAAGGTTTTTTGCGGACCTGTTGATGACCCGTTCTTCGTTGATCTTGGCGGCATCTTCGATTTAGGTGATGCGCCACGCCAGCACGGAACTCCTTCTGATGGTTTAGCCTGCAAAAATGTTTCTACGATCGCGATACAGATCCCTATCGAAGAGTTGCAGAAAGATCACAAAACTGTTGATAAAGCAACAAACATTCTTGATGCTGATTTTGTGATCGGTGTTTGGGCAAGTGCAAGCAGAAGAAAATTCAGAGTGTTGAACGGCGATGGAACGGAAACACATTCGGGTGAATGGGTGCAGGTTTCAAGACTTGGTATGCCATTGACAAATGAAGCAGTGATTCCAATTGGCGATAAAGATTACTGGAATTCACAAACACCATATCATGATGCTTATTTCTACAAATACTTCAACAATCCTGAGTTGGCATTGTACATGGATGGTGCGCAGTTTGGTCCGGCTGTTCCCGCACTTTATTCAAAACTGCAGATACAGAAAAATTCTTTGGGCTCTTTTGGTTTTGGTAACGGACAGGATGGTTTGTATCCGTTAAAAGGAACCTCTGCTGTAGCAGGCACTGCACTCGATGACGCGGTGTTTGGCAACTTCTTATTACCCGGTCCTCACATGCCTCGCTCAGTAGATCTTTTGCCGATCTTTAATACCGGCGTTCCTAATCTTGATCCGTATCAACTCGCTACGGGAAAGAATGGAAATCCTTTAGCGCAGGGCAAACCATTTATCAATAACTTTTTGCCGAATGGCGGAGATATGCTGAGGCTAAACATGGCCGTGCCTCCAACACCAAGAGGGAATGCAGACTTTAACAGCCTTGGCCTGATACAAGCAGCGGTGCTTGGTTTGACTGATTCAAGATACAACACTTCAACAAAGCTTCAGTTTATTCCCAACATGGATGGCTTCCCCAATGGAAGAAGACTGGAAGATGATGTTACAAGAATTGAATTGCAGGCTGTAGGTGGAATTGTGCTTGCAGCTATTGGCTTACCTTATGATGATTATAATGGCGGTTCGCTTGTAACTCCTGATCTTGTAAGAACTTTGAGTTATACAACAGGCATAGAAAGAAATGATACAGCTTTCAATGAATTCTTTCCTTATGAACAAATGCCGTGGTCAGGCGTAAATCCAAAGTGCGGTTGTGAAGGAGTGCAAAACAACAATGGTTTATCTTCTGAAAAGCCTGCGATTACTGCAACAGAGCAAAATGCAATCACGGGCAAAGAAGTTTCTGCACCTGACTTTCTTGTGTCTGCTTTTCCGAATCCGTTTACAACAAGCAGTACAATTAAGTATCGTGTTACTGTCCCTTCTGATGTGAAGATAAGCGTGTATGATGCGACAGGAAAACAAGTAGCGGTGCTTGTAAACAAGAGGCAATCACCAGGGACTTATAATATAGAATGGAAAGCAGGCAGCAATGCAAAAGGAATATATTTTATTAATGCAATAGTGAATGGAACGATTACACAAAGTGTGCGGGTGGCTAAGCAATGATGAGTGATGAGTAAAAATTCAACTACAAACTCAAAACAACAAACTACAAACTTGAAAGATAGGTCCGCACAAGCATGCGGGCTTATCTTCTCAAATCATTTCAAAATTTTTGTATGAAAAAGAAAATTATTTCTATCTCTTTATTCATTGTTTTTATTGTTGCTATCGGTGCGATATTTTATAAGTACGAAAAGGACAATGTAAATAAAGATCCTGAAGTTTATACATTGTTGCCGCGTAAAGGTGCAGCAGCACAAGCTCCTGAATGGTTAAAAGTAAAAGAGCAGGGATATAAACTATTGCAGGCCATAAAAAATGATCCGAAAAATAAAACATCATTAACGCAACTGGCAATACTTTACATACAGGAAGCACGCACAACAGGTAACTATGCATACTATGATAAAGCCGCGTTGAAATGTGTGAATGATGCATTGAAAATTGACAGCAGTGATTTTGATGGCATCATTTTAAAATCTCTTCTTTATTTATCACAACATCATTTTGCTGACGGTCTTGCACTTGCCGAAAAAGCAAAATCAATCAATCCATATAATTCTTATGCATACGGTCTTGCTGTTGATGGCAATGTTGAAATGGGCAATTACAAAGCTGCTGTTGCTGACGCGGATAAAATGTTATCTGTTCGTCCTGACATTCGCTCTTATTCCCGTGCTTCTTACCTGAGAGAAATTTACGGCGATTATCCTGGTGCAATTGATGCAATGAAAATGGCTGTTGATGCAGGTGCACCCGGTGATGAAACTACAGAATGGTCAAGGGTGCAGTTAGGGCATTTGTATGAAAACATTGGTGACACACTCAATGCAAAAATGCATTACATGATTGCTTTGCAGGAGCGTCCCGGTTATGCTTATGCTTTTGCAGGATTGGCTCGTATTGCTATCGCAGAAAAAAATTACAAGCAGGCGATTGAATATTATTTAACGGCTGATTCATCAGTAAGTGATTTTGCAATAAAAGAAGGCCTTGCAGATGTATATCGCGAAACAGGTGACAAAGAAAAAGCTGATGCACTTCAAAAGAAGATCATTGAAGATATGAATGAACAGGCACAAAGTGGTTTGAACGATGCAAACATCGGTCACTATGTTGATAAAGAACTTGCGTATGCTTACTTAAAAATAAATGATCACGACAACGCATTGAAACACGCGTTGCTTGAATACAATCGCCGTCCCGATAACATTGATGTAAATGAATGTGTCGCCTGGGTTTACTATTGCAAAGACGAATACGCAAAAGCCTTGCCTTATATAAAAGTTGCATTGAAAACAAATTCAAAGAATCCAACATTGTTGTGCCGTGCAGGTTTGATATATGCAAAGACAGGTGACAGATCTCTTGCGAAAACAACTTTAAAGGAAGCGCTGAAAACAAATGCAAATATTGCGGACAATAATTTAAAAATTGAAAGTATCCAAACGTTGCAAACGTTGTAGTAATGAATGATTGTTGATGTTACCGGCTTTAAAATTTTTATTCAACTGCGGTTGTGTCACTCACTTGTACTGCAACAAATACAGCAGCTTTTATGAAACGGAAATGAAATGTAAAACAAGTTACTCTCACGTTTCAGGTTTGTCGTCTCCAGAAAAATTTTTATTCAACTGACAAACATTTCAATGATGATCATCCTTCAAAATAAGAACTGTACAAAAGCGATTGCGGGTTGCATTTGTTTACTTGCCGCATTGCCTGTGTTAGCGCATCCGATCAACATAACAATGGAACGTGCACCGACTCATTATGTAATTTGGTTTTATCTGAAGATGGGCATCACGCACATCATTCCCAATGGATTTGACCATATTCTTTTTGTAACAAGCTTGTGTTTGCTGAGCAATAAAATAAAAATGATCCTTTGGCAGGCTTCTGCATTTACCGTTGCACATTCAATCACACTTGCATTAAGCATGAAAAATATTATTGTTGCTCCGGGCCAACTTGTAGAACCGATGATCTCCCTCTCAATTGTTTTTGTTGCCGTAGAAAATATTTTATTAAATGAATTGAAACCGTGGAGAGTGCTGATCGTTTTTTTCTTTGGTCTTGTTCATGGAATGGGTTTCGCAAGTGCGTTGAGTGAAGTTGGTTTGCCGCGCAATAATTTTTTCACATCGATCATTGCATTTAATCTTGGTGTTGAAATAGGACAAATAGCAATCATTCTTTTTGTATTTGGTTTGCTTGTTACACCTTTTGGAAAGAAAGTAAATTTTAAAAAGCGGTTTGTATATCCTTTATCAATTCTAATCGCATTAATTGCCTCTTATTGGACGATTGAAAGGGTGATGGCTTTATAAAATTTGCTGAATAAATAATTCGGCTTATAAAAATTACTAAACTCTAAACCATTTTTCATACAAAAAAAATCCGGCAACGAATTTTTTTGCCGGATTATTTTTTGATAAAAGCAAGTCTTTTACTCTTCGAATTTTTCTTTTTGTTGTTCAGCATTTGTTACGGAATTGGTTTTCTTTTTACTGTTATTTCCGCTTTCAGTATCCGGTTTTTCCTGGGATTGACGGCTCATCTCTCTTTCAGAAACATAATCACCGGAAGGTCTGTCCTGTTCATGCAATTCCTGCTGAGGATTAATTGCATTCTGCTGTTCTTGTTCATTCACAATGCGCTCATCCTTTTTAGGATTTTTTGATTGGACAGATGAACTTTTGTTTTCAGATTTTTTGTCTTTCATGATTAGTCTTTTTTGATGAATGACAAGTGCTAAATTCCTGCAATAAAATAATTCATTCTCTTTCAAAAAAGTTTTGAAAGAAGTAGTTGGTTGCGATAAATTATTTCAATGATTGTTACATGGCGTTTTGCGTATTACCTTTCCATTCTTCAAATTGCTCCTTTCCTTTGTTTGCCATACTTGCTGCTTCATCTTTTGCACCCTGGAATTTTTCTGTAACAGAATCTACAAAATCATTGAATTTATTTTTCAATCCATCTGCAAGGTCAGTTCCTTTTTCAGAAATTTTTCTCCTGGTTTCAGAACCTCTATCGGGTGCAAATAAAACTCCGAGAATTGCGCCGGCTGCTGCACCTATCATTACGCCTGTGATAATTTTTGCTACACTCATGATTTTAATTTTTAAAGATGACAAATTGGTTTAAAAATACTTATGCGAAAATGTTGCCAACATTTTTTGCTGCAACTTTCAATTTTATCTCAACGTAAACAAATAGCACGGGTAAAGGAAAAAGTTTAATGGGTAGTAATTTCCCCAATGATTAGTCAGGATAAACTATAATAAATTTTCTTGCATATAAAAGCAACAGATGAGTTGCAACCAAATGCTGGCCTTCCTTTTTTGTTACATAACACAAATAAATATTTTTTGTTGACCCGGAAGACATTTTTATCGGAGATCGAGTTTAGAAAATATTTTAATTCAGTAAGCATTTAAAATTAATCCATGAAAAAAATAAACTCTTTTTTTATTGCAGCCTTGATAACATTTTTGATGGTATCCTTAAGTAGCTGTGCGGCTATAGCGGGAATATTTAAAGCAGGTGTGTGGACAGGAATAATCATAGTGGTAGTAATTATTGCTATTATTATCTGGATTATCAGCCGCGTAACAAGAAAATAACATTGCACATAACTAAAAGATGCTTACACATGCTATGCGCAGGCAGTAATGAAAGAACCGGCAAAAAATTTTCTTTGTAGAAGTCCTTCTACATTCAGTTTCTAACTTTTATCCTGTTTTGATTTTTCACTTTGATTGAAAATTTCTCCGATTGCATTCATAAACCCCGAAACAGGACCTTCCATTTTATGAGTTCTGTCGTCGATGGTTTCATCATTCAGTAAATTGCCCATTTGCAAAGACGCAGGCAAATATGTGAGTAATGTAGGTTTTTCAGCAGCAACTATGTTTTTTACATCCCTTACAACCGTTGGTTTTTTATCATGTATTGCTTTTACACATTCTGCTGCTATTAATTCCATTCTCTGTTGTGCTACTTCGTTTGAAACATGTGCATAGTTGGCAACTTTGGTAATTGCATCACCGGCAGTATCGCCCAGCATAGTTTGTAACCAATTTTGAGATGCGTCATTACACAAAATTTTTTCCGCACCTTCGTCACTTCTTGTGTATTTATATAGTGCTACTAAAACCGCGGGAACGGCTGCCTGGTTAAGTTGTTCTTCGGTGTTTTTTGCGGCCGGTTTTATTTCCTGCATGTTAGGATCAACTTTTTTTAACTCGGTTAATCCCAAATTTTTTTGAATGGTTTGCAAAATACTAAGTGCCATAAAAAATAATTTATTGATGAAAAATGAGTCACCTCCATACTACATACTCATTTATAATCTTTTAAAAATTATGCCAATCAATGTCTGTTATTGATAAGTTATCATTTTAGTTTTAGCATTTTTTAAAAAACATGCGCCTCTATTTTTGTGAGCCGTAAAAAAATCAATTTTATGCCGAAAACACGAGTGTCTGTTACTGTTTCTTCTGTTTTAAAAGAATTGCGCAACAAAAATTCCGATCTCGAATTTCAAATAACTCATCAAGGACTTTCTCCGGGCAATGGAAAATTCTACAATCCTGAAGAACTAAAGATTGTTAAAACATTCAATTTTGAAGAACGCAATAATCCTTCTCATTCCTCCATACTTTATTTAATAGAAACAAATGACGGAACAAGAGGCTATTCTCTTGATGCATTTGGTGCTTTTAAAAATTATAAAGACAAGATTTTTGAAGATTTCTTTAGTAAAATTCCTACTGAAGAAAAGGATGAAAAGCTAATATTTTAATTTGCCGAAATAAAAGGAAACATATTAACCGGGATAAACACTTATCCCGGTTTTTTATTATCACATAAATTGATCATCCATACCAGAACCGGTTAGCTCCACTCTTCCAATTCTTTCTTCTGCTCTTGTTTATAAACTCTTCCGGAAACAAATACACCGAATTCATAAAGTGAGAACAATGGAATGAATACAATTGTTTGACTTATCCAGTCAGGACTTGGTGTAATAATTGCCGCTACAACAAGAATGATGACGATGGCATATTTTCTTGAGCGGCGTAAAAAAGTAGGCGTAATCAAACCAATCTTTGTAAGCGCATAAGCAAGCACCGGCATTTCAAATGCAATGCCGCAACCCAAAATAAGATTGGTGAGATTATCAAGATAATCATTGATCGTTGGTTTTGTTTGAACAATATTCAATGCACTTACCTGAAAATTGGCAAGGAAATTAAAAGTGAAAGGCCCGAGCACAAAATAACCAAACGCTGCGCCGAGAAAGAAAAAAAATGAAACCCAGAATATAACGAACTGTGTGCCTCTTAATTCATTTGGTTTTAATGCCGGTTTTATAAAACGCCAGAATTCCCAAAAGATATAGGGAAAGGCTGCGATCAATCCGCCGACAAATGCAATGGAAAAACTTCCAAAAAACTGTCCGCCAAAAGTGGTAGTCTGCATACTAATGCTTAATGGTGGAAGACAAAGTTTATCTCCAAGACCAAGCCAATGACTGAAGTTGCAAAAAGCACGATAGCTTATAAAGTTTTTATTGATGGGACCTGCAATAATATTGTCGAAAACCCATTGAATTTTTATAAAGATGATGACCGCAAAAATTAATATTGCAAGCAAAGAGCGGATAATATGCCAGCGCAATTCTTCAAGATGATCTACGAAAGACATTTCGGCTCTGCCCCTGCTTCTCCTGTCAAAAAAACCGGTTGCCATTTTTTATATATGGTTAAATAATGTAAGGGTGCAAAGGTAAAGGGTAGCGGTATCCAAAATCCAACTAAATGAAATGCCGGTAATTTTTTCAAATTTTTAGGACAGGTTAGCGGAGCACTTTAAGCTTAACCATTTCAATACGCGTGTCACTTATGTTCAGTACATCAAATTCGTATTTATCAATAATGATGCGTTCTTTGGGTTTGGGAATTGTTTCATGCTCATTAATTATATATCCCGATAAAGTTTCAGATTCATTTTGCGGAAATTCAAAATCATATTTTTCTTTCAGGTAATCCAGTTCCAGTCTGCCTGATAGGATATATTCATTTTCTGCCAACTGTTTTTCAACAAACTCTTCGGTATCGTACTCATCTTTTATTTCGCCAAAAATTTCTTCCAGTACATCTTCCATTGTAATGATACCGGCGGTGCCTCCAAATTCATCCACAACCCAAGCGATGCTTTTTCGTTCTCTTGTGAATTTATTGATAAGATCTGTTGCGCTCATGCTTTCAGGAACTACTGATATCGGCAGAAGAATTGATCTGATATCAGCCGGTTTTCTAAACAGATCAAGCTGATGTACATAACCTATAATGTTGTCTATATTGCCATCATAAACAACGATCTTACTTAGTTTTGTTTCCTCAAACATTTTGCGCACTTCGTTGATGGACGTGTTTACGCTCACCGCTTCTATCTCTGTTCTCGGCACAAGGCATTGGCGTATTTTTACATTCGGCAGTGATAAAGCATTTTGTAACAACTCTCTGTTTAATTCCTGCGTGCTCTCTTCCTGTTCATTTGTTTGTTGCAAAAGATTTTCAAGATCAACCATTGAAAAATGTTCATCGCTGGGTCTTATCCTTACATTAAAAAGATATTTCAAAATACCTTCAGAAATGTTTACAAAAATGGCAGCGAGCGGGTAGAAAAAATCGTAAAACATTTTGCTCGCAGGAGCAAAAAAGCTGAGTAGCGCATCAGCCTTTGCCCTGAAAATTGCTTTAGGTAAAAATTCACCGAGCAGCAAAATAATGATCGTAGAAAAAAGAGTATCAAAGATCAGCTTTACATATTCATTCTCGATATGAAGAATAGGATTCCAGAATGAACTGTTCATTAATTCACTAAACAGCAAACCATAAACAACAACAAAAACATTTAAACCTACAAGGCAGCTTCCAAGAAACCGTGAAGGATGGTCCATAAAGCGGCTCATAATGATACCGCTGCGTTTGCCCTGTTTCTTTTTCAATTCAATACCAAGCCGGTTGGCGCTGATAAATGCAATTTCAATTCCCGCAAAAAAAGCAATGAACAGAAGCGTAACCACAATGCCGATGAGAAGAATGTAAACATTCGCCATTGTGTAAAATTACGAACTGCCGTAAATAGATTGTGTTTTTTCTGATACACTTTTGCTGATGCGAATTTTATTTTTGATATTGTAAATAATATTTTATTTCTTCACTATGGTAGTTGTAATAATTTTTTATGTTACGAGCTGTTGTTCTTTATAGCATCACCTGTTGTGTCACTCACTTCAACTGCAATGCAGGTAGCATCAAAAAATATGTAAAAGTTGTTAACGGGTCACTGCCATAAAATTTATTAACCATCGAACAATGCAACAGAAAAATTTTACCAATCACCTGATTCATGAGACCAGTCCGTACCTGCTGCAACATGCACACAATCCTGTTGAGTGGTATCCCTGGAGTGATGGAGCTCTGCAAAAAGCAATTGAAGAAGATAAACCAATATTGGTAAGTATTGGATATGCCGCCTGTCACTGGTGTCATGTAATGGAGCGGGAAAGTTTTGAAGACGAAGCAACGGCTGAAATCATGAATAAATATTTTGTCAGTATAAAAATTGACCGTGAAGAAAGACCCGACCTTGATCATATTTATATGGATGCGGTGCAGGCAATGACAGGCGGTGGCGGTTGGCCCTTGAATGTTTTTTTAACGCCGCAAAAAAAGCCCTTTTACGGAGGTACTTATTTTCCGCCTGAAAGAGCATTTAACAGAATGAGTTGGAAAGAAACACTCCTTGCAGTACATGAGGCATATACAAACAAAAAAAATGAAATAGAAGCACAAGCAGAAAATCTCACAAAATATATTAATGATTCGAACTCTTTTGGATTGTCAAAAACAGAGGATGCAATTTCGTTTTCAAAAGAAAATCTACAAACAATCGCGGATAATATTTTACAAACTGCCGACACAGTCTGGGGCGGTTTTGGCAATGCGCCAAAATTCCCGCAGACTTTCATTATTCAATATCTGTTACGACATTATCATTTCACAAAACATGAGGCATCATTGAAACAAGCTTTGTTGAGTTTGGATAAAATGATACAGGGAGGGATTTACGATCAGTTGGGTGGTGGCTTTGCCCGTTACAGTACAGATACAAAATGGCTCGCTCCTCATTTTGAAAAAATGCTTTACGATAATGCTTTGCTTGTAAATGTTTTGGCAGAAGCTTACCAGCTAACACATAGTGAAACTTATGCTGAAATAATTAAAGAAACGCTTGATTTTGTAAACCGTGAACTTACTTCTCCCGAAGGCGGCTTCTACAGCGCACTCGATGCAGACAGCGAGGGTGTTGAAGGAAAATATTATACGTGGAGCAAAGCGGAAATAGAAGATATATTAAACGATGACGCGGAGATTTTTTGTAAAGTGTATAATATTTCCGAAAAAGGAAATTGGTCCGAAGGGACTCCTTTGGAGGAGCATTCAAATATTCTTTGGCTTCCGGAGCCGGTCAAAAGCTGGTCAGAAAAATTAAATTTAGATGAAATCTTTTTAAAAAATAAATTGAATTCCTGCAAAACAAAGCTGCTTGAACATCGTAACGAACGAATCAAACCTTTGCTGGATGACAAAATTTTATTAGGCTGGAATTCTTTAATGATTACCGCTTGCTGCAAAGCGTATGCTGCTACTTCAGAAAAGCTTTATTTGCAAATGGCGCAAAAAAATATCTCTTTTCTTGAAAACAATTTAAAGCAGCACGATGCATGGTTTCACTCCTGGAAAGAAACTGCAAAGTATCCAGCGTTTCTCGACGATCATGCTTATTTGATACAAGCTTATATTCATTTGCAGGAAGTGACAGGTGAAGCGGAATATCTATTTAAAGCCGAAGATCTCACTAAAAAAGTAATACTATCCTTTAGCGATGAAGAAAATATTTTTTTCTTTTTTACAGACGATGCTCAATCAGACATAATTATCAGAAAGAAAGAAGTGTACGATGGGGCAACTCCTTCAGGAAATTCTGTAATGGCGTTGAATCTTTTTTACCTTTCTATCGTTTTCGACAAATTTGAATGGAGGAAAAGAGCGGAGGCAATGTTGAGGTCGTTGAAAGAAGCAATAATAAGATACCCGACATCGTTTGGTGTATGGGGTTTGTATATGCAACAAGAAGTTGGGGGATTAAATGAAATTGTCGTAACAGGTACTTCCGCGTTCGAACTAATTGCTGAAATAAATAAACTATTTATACCTAATAAAATTATTCAGTCAGCCATGTTGCCATTTGAAGAATTTCCGTTATTAAGAGGAAAATTTGAAAATAAAACCGGTGACCTTATTTATTTATGCAGAAATTATTTATGCGAAGAGCCGGTAGAAACTGTCGAGAAACTGAGATTATTACTGAAAAGTTGAAGTTTTTACAATAAGCTAAAACTATCTGCGTTAATATAGATTGCTGAAGCCGTTAAGGTTAAAAAATGATAAAAACAGGACATACTTCAAAAATTGGAAGATATTATTTAATGATTACATTTGCTCAATTCCCAATAATCAATAATAAATGAAAACCCGGTTCTTAATAATTTCAATACTGACTGTTGTTGTGTTTGGATCCACAGGTTGTTTCAAAAAAGGAAAGACCAAAGGTAGCATGCCGGATGATGGTCAACTACATGGAGTAGCTCCAAGTTCCCGTGGCAGCATGGGAAAACCGATTGGCATGGTATATGTTCCGCCAGGCACTTTTCATATGGGTCCAAGTGATGAAGATGTAAATTATAATTTCTCTGCACGTAACAGGGAAATTTCTATTATGGGTTTTTGGATGGATGCAACTGAGATTACTAATAATGAGTATCGTCAGTTTGTAATTTGGACAAGGGATTCGCTTGCAGCGATTCAGCTTGGATATATCAAGCAAAGTCCTGAGGGAGATACTGCTATCGATTGGAAAAAAGCTGGGACTATCAAATGGGGTGATAAGGGAACTTTAGAAAAATTAAGCCCGTTGATGTTAACTCCTGATAACAGGTTATACGGAAAAATGGAAATTGATCCAGATAAAATTGTTTACAATGTACAGGGTTTTGATTTAAAAGAAGCGGCTAAAATTGAAAACAAAGGGAGACCAAGAAAAGATTTTATTTACAAGTATAACCAGGCAGTATATCCTGATACATTATGCTGGATGAGAGATTTTTCTTACTCTTATAATGAGCCGATGACAAAACGATATTTTTCTCATCCTGCCTACGGAAATTATCCTGTAGTTGGCGTTAACTGGAAACAGGCTGTTGCATTTTGCCATTGGAGAACAAAATATCTCAACTCATACCTTATGAAAACCAAGAAGGCTCCTGAAAGTGATTTTCGGTTGCCTACGGAAGCCGAATGGGAGTATGCAGCGCGTGGAGGCCGCAGCCAGTCTATGTTCCCCTGGGGTAACTATTATTTAAGAAATAAAAAAGGATGCTTGCTGGCCAATTTTAAGCCTGGCAGAGGTAACTATGTTGAGGATGGCGGTTTTTACACCGTTAGAGCAGATGCATATTGGCCAAATGATTTCGGTTTATATAATATGTCGGGAAATGTATCTGAATGGACATCCTCCCTTTTCTATGAAAGTGCTTACAATTTTGTACACGACATGAATCCTGATATCAGATGGAATGCCCTTGACTCTGATCCCCCACGCATGAAACGTAAGGTGGTTCGTGGCGGAAGCTGGAAAGACGTTGGTTATTTTCTTCAAACCAGCACTCGTCAGTATGAGTATCAGGATACAGCAAAATCGTACATAGGATTCCGCTGTGTAATTGATCTACCGGCACAACTTCGTAAAAAATAATTTTATTGGTTTATTCGTTATAACAACCTAACGCAATTTTTTTTCGTTTCAATATTGTTCAAACCTAAAATCTAAATATTATGGCAGTAGCAGTTCCTAATAAGGTCAGCAGAATCGTTGACATTTTTGTATCCATTGCAGCGGCAGTGGTAATTGTAGGTGCATTATTTAAACTCGAGCATTGGAGTGGTGCCGATACCATGTTGATAATCGGTTTAGGCACTGAAGCTGTGGTGTTCACAGTGTACGGTTTGTTGTATTTGAATTACCCTGCGGTAGATGATTATGATGTTAAGGTCACCGGAGACAAAAAAGATAATCCCGCATTAAAGACCATGGAAAAAATGCTGGCAGAGGCAGATATTACTCCTGCTAACCTTAGTAAGTTAAGTTCCGGTTTCCAAAAATTAGGAACAACTGTTGAAAAGATGAGTGAAATCACTGACGTAGTGGCTGCTACAGGTGATTACACCCAAAAAACCAAAGAAGCAACTAAAGCCTTGTCGGCTGTAAGTGATGCTTATTCAAATGCTGCAAATTCTGCAACTGCGTTTAATAATGCTTCTGAAGGTGCAAAAATATTCCATAACCAGGTCCAGGTGCTTACTAAAAACCTTTCCTCGCTCAATACAATTTACGAATTGGAATTGCAGGAAAGCAATAATCATTTAAAAGCATTGAATCAGTTCTATGGCAAGCTTACAGAAACTTCTAAAGCTATGGTAAATACCGCTGATGATGCTAATAAAGCAAAAGAACAAATTGCAATGCTTGCAAGCAATCTGCATAGACTCAACCAGATTTATGGCAACATGATCGGAGCAATGCAGGTGAAATAAATAATTGACTTTTGAAAAACACTAAATATGAAACAGATTAAACAACAATCTTAAACTTAGAATACAAATGGCATTACCTAAGGAGCCGCGGCAGAAGATGATCAATTTGATGTACCTGGTGCTTACTGCACTTCTGGCACTCAATGTGTCTGCAGAAATATTGAATGCTTTTAAAACGGTTGACAATAGTTTGAGAACTGCCAATGGAACCATTGATGTGAAGAATCAGCAACTCTTTGCATCTTTTGATCAGCTAAAAAAAGATCCTAAAACAGCAGAGCGTGCTAATAAATGGGCACCACTTGCTTTTCAGGCCCAGTCTTTATCCAACAACATGATTAATTATATTGACTCATTGAAATTGACAATAATAAAAGCTGCCGGTTATAATCCACCTTCCGATACTACGTATAAAGAGGATGATCTGGAAGCTCCTACACATGTGATGGCAGACCCGGGAACAAAGGGTAAGGAATTGCATGAAAAACTCGAAGAATATAAAACCAAGCTTTTAAATATTAGTCCTGAAATAAAATCAGTATTTCAAAATAGTTTGCCTTTGGATTTATCTACTCCAAAAAGCAGCGGAGAGATTAAAAAAAGTTGGCAGGATATTTACTTCAACATGGTTCCGACCGTTGCTGCTTTGACGATTCTTACAAAGTTTCAAAATGACATTAAGAATAGTGAAGCGATGATTGTTGATTACTGTCACCAACAGGTAGGCGCAGTAGAAATGGTATTCAACACGTACCAACCCCTCGTTGGTCAAAGTTCAACTTATTTAATGCCCGGACAGGAACTAACTATTACTGCCGGAATTGGTGCATACAACAGCGCGGCAAGACCAGTTGTTACAATCGATGGCGCCTCTGCACCCCTTAATTCAAACGGTGTTGCTGAAAGCAAGTTTGTTGTAGGCGGACCGGGAACTTATACAAGGAAAGTTCATATAACATATACCAATCAATCTACTGGACAAACGGAATCAAAAGATTTTCCGCTTACCTATACTGTCGGTTCTCCTACAGGAACAACTGTGAGTGCGGATGCAGTAAAGGTTTTATACATCGGACTTGATAATCCTTTGTCGGTAAGCAGCAATGTGGGCGACGAAAAAATTCAGGCTTCAATAGATAATGGCAGCTTAACGAAAACAGGAGCAGGAAAATACGTAGCCAATGTATCTAAACCAGGAAAAGCGACCGTACATCTTGTTGTTGATGGTAAACCGCAGGATTATGAGTTTCGAGTAAAAACAGTTCCTAATCCTGTAGCAAAAGTTGGAAATAATTCGGGTGGCGTGATGAAGGCAAATGAATTTAAAGCACAATTTGGTGTAAGAGCCGATCTTGAAAATTTTGTTTTCGAAGGTGTAAAATTTAATATTGTTAGTTATACGCTCGTATTAACAGGTGCTGGTTTCCCTCAGTTGAAATATCAACAGGTAACCGGAGCAAGTTTCGAATCTGTAAAAAATTTGATCGAGCAAACAAGACCCGGCACTACTGTAACTATAGATGATATTAGAGCTCAAGGTCCTGATGGAATAAGAAGATTACCACCAATAGTTTTTAATTTAACTCAATAAAGTTATTCGAATATGACAAGGTCTCAATCATATAAGTTATTAATTGTGGCAGCTTTGTTTATTTTCTTTGCAAATATTTCTATGGCTCAGGTTCGTAATGCAAAGAAGAGACCGAACAACACGCAACAGAATAATCCTCCGCCAACCAAGTATGGTCAGCAAAATGTTGACACCACGCGAAAACCAAATGGAAATAATCCTCCGCCATCTCAATATTCTAATGTAGGGAATGCCAATAAAACGGCTATTGATACAACGTTGCCTATCCAGGTAATACAATCAGCAGGAAATGGCTTACTTGATACATCAACAAGAATGTCTTTGAGAAATGATGCTGGAGTTGATCAAAATCTAATAAAAGATAAGGCGCCTCTTCCTTATGAACAAATTCGTGAAGATGATGCGGTGTTTCGCGTAAGAGTCTGGAGGATGATCGATACCCGCGAAAAGATGAATATGCCTTTCAATTACTCTGCTGATGAAGATAACGGGAACCAAAGGTTCATTTCAATATTATTGCATTCAATTAGTTCAGGTGAGTTAACTGCATTCAGCGGTGATGATGATCGCTTTACTACACCAATTACACCACAGCAGGCAATAGATGCCTTTGGTAACGGCGGAAAAGACACAGTACCTACTTACGATCAGGATGGAAATATCACAGGCTACCAGGTACGCACAAAAGAAATAAATCCTGATTCCATTTATAAGTTTGAGGTTAAAGAAGAATGGATATTTGATAAAGAAACAAGCCGTTTATATGTAAGAATTTTAGGTATCGCTCCTGTTATGCCATATACTCTTTCAAGCGGAGCGGTTATGCAAGGTAGCGATCGCCCTTTGTGGTGGGTTTACTATCCTGATGCAAGACCTGTATTCGCAAAATATGAAGTGTATAATCCTAAGAATTTTGCAGCGCGTATGAGCTGGGAAGACCTTTTTGAAAGCCGTATGTTCAGCAGTTATATTGTAAAATCAACAATGGATAATCCTTTCGATTTACAACTGTCTCAAGTATATCCAAACAATACATTATTCCGTTTGCTGGAAGGTGACAGGATAAAAGATAAAATATTCAATTACGAACAATCACTTTGGGCATATTAATTATCAAATTATTTTTAACCAAAGAACCCCGTTGATTATTTCAACGGGGTTCTCTTTTTGTTTAGGAACCGAATACTCATGAAGTACTAATCGAAGAAATTATTTCTCGATCAGACTATCATCAATTTTATATGCTCCAACCTCACTTATCGAAGGAGTTGCTTTTGCATCATTAATAATAACTGTAAACGAATCACAACTTACACCAGGAAATGTGATAATGCGTTTTCTTCCGACAGTTGTTCCGTTATATTCTTTCACGACTTCATTATTATTTCTAAAAATAATTTTAAATAATTTTACTCTTTGTCCCATTTGAATTGGTTCCTGGAGCACAATACAATTCAAATCTGTTTTTTGTTTAAATGAAATTTTTATTCCTTCATTGTCACTCTTGTTAAAAGCAATAAAATTTTTATCATTGCCGTCGTTCAGCAAAGAAGTAGTTTTTATTGTATTGTTATCGTTGTATTCGACTTTTGCATTCTTCACTAAATTATTGGCAAACGCTTCATCTCTTAATTTTTTAAAACCCATCAACGCGACGCTATCATGTTCATTAAGCAATCCTCTTCTGTCCGGCGGAACATTCAATAACAGACTAGCTCCTCTTCCTACACTTTTTAAATACAATTGAAATAAGTCTTCCGGTTTTTTTACTTTTTCATCTTCATTTGCATGATAAAACCAACCAGGTCGTATGCTTACATCACATTCTGCAGGTATCCAATTTTTACCATTTACATTACCGTGATTCAACGTATCTGTTGATGGTGCACCCGCACCTCTTGTAAATCCTGCTGTGTCAAGCAAATTCCAAAGAGGATCACCCGCAATTCCATTTTCATTTCCTGCCCAATGAATATCCGGGCCAATATCACTGAAGACAACTGTATTCGGTGCGATCTTTCTCATGGTTTCTTCAAACTTGCGCCAGTCATAAACTTGTTTTTTTCCATTTGGTCCTTCACCGTTTGCGCCATCCCACCAAAATTCAAACAATGGTCCATAACGCGAAACAACTTCTTTCATCATGTTAATGAAAACTTCATTGTATTCGTCTGTTCCGTATTTAGGATGATTACGATCCCACGGTGATAAATAAATACCCAATTTCAAATTATATTTTTTGCACGCATCACTTAACTCTTTCAATACATCACCCTTCCCATTTTTCCATTTGCTTTGAGCAACAGTATGCGTTGAATATTTGCTTGGCCACAAACAAAAACCATCATGATGTTTTGCAGTAATGATGATTCCTTTTGCACCTGCAGCTTTTGCTATGCGACACCATTGATTGCAATCAAGCTGCGTAGGATTGAACATATCTTCAGGTTCTGTGCCTTTACCCCATTCAAGATCTGTAAATGTGTTTGGACCAAAATGAGTGAACAAATAAAATTCCATTTTGCTCCACTGCAATTGCCTTTGCGAAGGAAGTGGTGGCAACGGTTTTACATTTTGTGCATTTGAGATTACAAACAGCGAAGTAAAAAGAAAAAAAGAAATGGTCTTTTTCATAAATTTTAATTCGGAAATTTTACTACTTGAGTTTTTAAATGCGGTTTCAAATAAACGATAATTCTCCAAATGATCTCAGCGGTTAATAAGGCGCCTAACGCAAACAAAGCAGGAACCAGTGTTTTACCTGATTCAGAAATTGCGCCTGACAAAGCAATAATAAAAATTGTAACCGGCAGCAGTAAAAGTAAACACAAACCAAAAATATTCAATGGAATTTTAAACGGACGATGCTCATGCGGAGCTTTAATCCGCAACACGATCAGGCTTATAAATTCTAAAAATAAACCTGCGCCATAAACGGTAACGTCAATGACAAGAAGATCACCGAGTGTCCATAATATCATCACACTTACAACAAGTGAGCATACAATAATAGAAATATAAGGACTTTTATATTTCGGATGAATTGCATGAAGCTTTGCAGGAAGCAGTTCATCATCAGACATTACTTTAGGCACGCGAGATACAGATAACAGTACACCTGAAAACAAACCAAGCGCACTCGCCATTCCTGCTATTGAAAGTAAAGCACCGAGCCATTGTCCGCCGATCAATAAACCAAGTGCTGGAAATCCTTCTTCATTTAAAATATTAAAATCGATGCCTGATAATTGTGCAGTAATGATTGCAAGAAAATATACACCGAATATTAAAAGAAAAGCGATCGCAACAGAAGTAATATAAGAACGAACGGGACGGTTCACTTCTTCCGCATAAGTTGTAACATTATCCCATCCGATAAAATTCCACATCACTGTGTACAAGCCCAAACTGATAGAAGAAAATCCAACTCCTTTTAATGACAGGGCGGGAAAAGAAAATGAATTACTATAATGCATGAATGCAAGAACAAAAAGAATAACAAAGGGTACTAATACAATTACTGAGAGAAAAAGCGATGACTTACCTACAGGCACAATGCCGAGAATATTTAGTCCTGCACTTATCCAGATCATTGCAAGACACAGCGGAATTTTATACGCTTCAATGCCGGGAAAAAAGAATGATAAATACTCGACAAATAATACAGGATAAATTGCGAGATCAACAAAAGTATATAACCATGTCCACCAGCCTTCATAAAATGCAAAACGCAACCCCAATGCACGTTTTACCCATTGATAATATCCGCCTGTAACAGGCATCATGCTGTTCAATTCAAGTACAGCACAAATAGTAGGAATATCCCAAACGATTGGTGTTATGATGAGTAATAACAATGCTCCGTTTCTGCCAGCATAGGATAGCAAAGGTTCGAGACCATAAGGGCCACCCGAAACAGTTAAAAAAATAACAGCAGCCAATTGCAACACACGAAGTTTCTTCTTCGAAAGCATAAGCGTATAAAAATATCTGTTATGCGGTTACAATAAAAACTTTTCAGAGAATTATGTTAAAAAATTTTTGTGAGGAGCGTCACAGCGAGTCTTTAATAGTTTCTATAAGCAGCATTGATATTTCGTTCAATACAACTCTGCGTGCCTTGCCTCTTCTTTGCGATCTTTGCGTCCTAAATAAAGCAACGCAAAGAACACAGAGTAGCGCAGAGTTCGTAAAGAAAAAAAGTTGTATAGAGGTAGATATATAGGATGCACTAATAAAATTTATTGCTTTCTTAAACGCATTACTTCACCGCCGCCTGCTGCTAAATTTAAATTAATAACATCTTGTTTTGTTACGATGCGTGTTTGCTTTATTAAATTATTCGGATGCTCATTTGCATCGGGTGCATCAGTGTAAATTTCTGCAATATATTTTCCTTCATCCAAAAAATTCAAAAGAACAGAAATATTGCGCGGCGAATTGTTCGTAATGCTTCCAACAAACCAATCATTATTTTTCTTTCGTGCAACGGTAATGAATTCGCCAATTTTTGCATCAGGCATCTTTGTTTCATCCCACGCAGTTGGTATTTCTTTGATGAATTCAAAACCAGGCTGACCTTCATACGCCGCAGGGTAATCACAAACCATCTGCAAATAATTTTCGAGCACAACATACATGGCAAGCATGTGACAACGCGTACCCAACATGAGCGGTCTTGTATATTGCACTTTGTATTTAGATCGCGGCACTGCTCTGAAACCGCCAAGATGATAATCTGTTGAACCCGCAAGCATTCGGGTGAAAGGAATATTGATATCATGATCCGGACCGATATCAAAATCATCCCACTTATTCACTTCATAATTTCTTGTGCCTTCGCGTGTGAATTCGTTTGGATAAGTTCTGTTTAAACCTGTTGGTTTGTATGCTCCATGAAATTGTATATGCAAATGATGCGCTGCTGCCTTCTCTAAAATTTCTGTTTGAATATTAACCATTTCCTGGTCGTCGCGATCCATAAAGTCAACCATCATTCCTTTAATGCCCCATTTTTCGAAAACGCTGAAAGCTGTATCCAGCTTTGGATACAGCGCTGCCCAATGCACCCACACACGAATGCCAATGCCTTGTTGTTTTGCATAATCACAAACCTTTTGCATGTCAAGACCGGGAACAGGTTTAGTAACATCTGAATGCGGACCGGGCTCAAAAGGAATGCCGTCATCAACATACCATTGATGCAAACCATACTCAACAACAGAATGATATTCGATGTTGTTGCGTGCACAGAAATCGATGTAATATTTGTTTGTTTCAAAATTATTTCCGGGAGCAAAATTTGTGTCAGGAGTTATGTTGCCGTTCCACCACGGCCATGTTGTTTTGCCGGGTTTTATCCAGCTTACATCTTTTATTTTACATTGTTCATTTAAGTTGGTTAAGATGTTTGATTCGAGTAATGCGCCAACTCTGTCGCTTATCATCAATACACGCCACGGACTTTTATGTGGCAATGTTGCTTTTACTTTTATTGCTGTTTGTTTAGGGAATGGTGAAAGTTTACTTTGCAATGCACCGTTATGTTTTATCAAATACATTCCTGCATAATCAAGTAATGCCGCTTCTGTTATTGCGACAAAAATATTGTTTGGTAATTCAAAAAGTGTGGGCATATCCATCAGTGTATCTTCTTTTACATCGCTTAATGATATTGTTGTGTAAACACCTTCATGTGATGTAGTGAACGAAGGAAGAAACAATGTATGCAATGTTGGATTGCCTGTTAAATTGAATGTTGTGTTTTCATCAAGCAGTGTGAATGAGGACCAGTTTTGCTGCTGAGGAATTTCATAACGAAATGCAACACCATCATCAAATGCTCTTGCAACAAGATTTATTTTTCTTTTGGGTGCAACGGTTTCTTCAAACGGTATTGTTACTTCGTGATAATGGCTGTGTACATTTTTTGTTTTGCCAACGATCAGTTCATAATCTTCTGAAGTGTCTTTGTAAATGGCTTTGCGTGTTGTGATATTATTTTCAAAGTTGCCGTTATCAAAATTTAAACTCAATGATGAATAATCAACAATCGTTTTTCCTTTGAATGAGACTGCGTATGTTGCTTTGTTGTTTTCAAGTTTAAAATTGAAAATGATATTACCATTTGGAGAAGTAAGTTTTATAGCTTTCTGCGCATATAATTGGGACGATAACAACAGAAAAATAAAAGAAAAAAATTTAGTAAATAATTTCATTAAAAAAGTTGTAAAGTGAAATTAGAAGTAAGAAATAAAATGATCATTCAAACACTATCGTTCCAAATCTTTCATAATCGTGAAAGTTTGTTCGTGTCAACTGCCATGACCATTCTGTGTTTCCATTATCATGATCAATGCGGTAAAAATTTGCTCTCCACTTTGTTCCTTTTTGTGGTGGTACGTTTTGCATTGGCTTTAAAAGTTTGTAGGGAATAAAAATTTCTGCCGTCCATGACTCAACAGCGTCACCGTTTTTATTGATGTGCGCTGCATGTCTTGTCCTTCGATCGCCATCATAATGCCAGGGACGCCATCCTAAAAAATCACCGTGAAAATTGGGAACCAAAATCGGCAATTCATAATTCATTGGAGAAAGTTCATACTCAAAATACATCGGCGTTTTTTCATCTGTCCAAAAAAAAGCTTCTACAACATCTTCAGTCCACAGGTCCGCAAAATCTTCCTTTAGAGTTGATGTGATCTTTTTGTCTTCACAATTGTACAAGCAGTAAATTCCAGAATCAGAATACAACAATTTTATTTTTGTTTGATAAGAAATATTTGGATTGTCTCTTTTAGGTAATATTATCCAATCCGTTTTATTCCAGTTTGCATTGCTGCCATCGCCCGTTAGCGTGAAATCATTTGTTTTTTTTATAGTGATTGTAGTTGTATCGTTTGATTGCGCAAAAGGGAAAAAAGATGATGTTAAACACAGACAACAAAAAACTATTTTAATCTTTTCGAATTTCATATTTTAATGATTTAAATCAACTGAGGTAATTCCACTTATTGTCGAAGAGAATTACTTCAGTTGAAGTGAGTGACACAACAAAAGCCTGACAGTAGTAATGCCGCTAAGTACAAATTTTCAATTCTATTTGCCTAGCATTGGAAACATTTTTTTTATTTCTTCATCACTCGGTTGTGCGCCATATTCGGTGATTTCAAATGTTTCTGCATATTGCACCTGTGCTGCTTTATCTTTTCCGTACCACTTTTCAAGTGATGCACGCATCTCAGGAGTGATGGATTCGGTTTCATGTTTTGTAAGCCATTTGATGCGATCCTCTTTCCCGCTTGGGATTTCGTTAAGATAATGTCCTATCCATGGCAGCCATTCATACATTTGAGAAGTATGTGCATCAAGCGCGTAAATTTTTTTATCAAACACATTTGTTATATCAACAGTAATGTCTGGTTGAAAAGCATTTGGTCTTTTAAAATGATCACGATAATATAAGAACATAGGATTTTTTTTGAGCGCAGGAACATCAGGCGCAATATCAGGCACGGCAACCATGTATGATGCATCCTGAACAAGAACGCCTGTATAGCGATGATCGGGATGATAATCATTTGGTCGCGGAGCAATCACAATATCAGCGTTCCATTCACGAATTTTTTTAATTATTTCAAGACGCACATCCAATGTTGGCATCAGCAAACCATCATGATTATCGAGTACATCATAAGTAACGCCGAAACGTTTGCCCGCTTCCTGTGCCTCATCGAAACGACGTTTCGCAAGTTCCTTTCCACTCATTGTTTGGTGTCCCGCATCACCGTTTGTGACAGAAACAAATTTCACTGCATATCCCATTTGCGAAAAAAGTATCGCAGTGCCGCCGCCACCCTGGTCGCAATCATCGGGATGCGCACCAAACATAATTATACGAATTTTACCGTCATCATTTTGCGCGTTTGCCGTTGCAAAAACAGTTAGCATAAAAACTGAAGAGAACAAAAAAGGTTTTGAAATCTTTTTCATAAAGCAAGCTTTGGTATTTAATAAGGTGTGAGCTATGAAGATAAATATTTTTTTTGTAGTCAACTGCAGTACATGTGGCATCGCCGGTTGTGTCACTCACTTCAGTGTTCCGAATGTAATTCAGCAAAAAGGTCGCTCCTTATTTTATTTTTCAACCATTTTTTTATCGCTTGTCCTTTCCACATCCACAAACCTGAAATAACAACAATTGGGAAAAATACCCATCGAACCGCAAATGCAGCTTGCGGAATTTTTGAAACAGGTCCATACACAAAACCAACTATAGGTATGCTTAAAATAATGTGTACCCATCTCCAGATCTTTCTTTGTGTTGAAGCCTTCATAAAAAATCTTTTGAATTAAAAAGGGCACAACATGAATAAACTGCTTGCTACTATTTTTAAATGTTCAGTTCAAGTGTGCCCGAAATATTTTATTTGCTTATTGTTGTATCACGCTGATACCAGCCGCAATGATTCCTTCCATCAAAATTTCCCTGGCGCCAAACCCCAAAACGGAAAAGAAAAATATTGGCTGAGATAAATAACACGATTGCAAGTATCGATGCTACTCTTGTGATGGTTGTAAGCGTTGCACTTCTTGAAAAATTTCCAAACACGTATCCGATAACGAATACCATACATGCTGCAAATAATACTCTTATTAAAATGATGAATCCGAAAGGCATAGTTTTAAATTTTAATGATTAAAAATTTTTTTTATAGACTTCTCCTTCATGACTGACAATACAAAGCTCCATAGCATATCCTATAAAAAATTTGACAGTAGATAAGAACAGGAATTGTTTCGACGAGAGAGAAAAGAATGAAAACATAATTGATGCGGCTGCACTTTTTGTATTAACTGGCAATCCATAACCACCGGGAACTCTATCGGGGTTTCCTCGCAAGGCTACTGGCTTTCATCACTTACCGCTTACGATTTACAGCTTCTCACCTTATCTTCGCTTTCCAACATGATTGATATGAAAAGCAATTTCAGAGCAGGAATTTTAGCTGCTTCACATTTTTTACTTTTTACTTTTTACTTTTTACTCTCCTATGCACAGGCACCTCCGACTTATTCAAGCGCCGATATTTATCTTCAAATAAAAAAATTAAATGTTCTTGGAAGTGTTTTGTATATAGCAGCACATCCTGATGATGAGAATACAAGATTGCTCGCTTACTTCTCAAAAGAAAAATTATTCAGAACGGGCTACATGAGTTTAACCCGTGGTGATGGCGGACAAAATCTTATCGGTGATGAGCAAGGAATAGAACTCGGTTTAATAAGAACACAGGAACTGCTTTCTGCAAGAAGAAATGATGGCGCTGAACAATTTTTTTCCCGTGCTTATGATTTTGGTTTTTGTAAATCTGCAGACGAAGCACTAAAAACATGGGGACATGATAAAATATTAAGCGATGTGGTTTGGGTGATCCGCAAATTTCAACCGGATGTTATCATCACCCGTTTTCCCGGCGATGAACGTGCTGGTCATGGTCACCACCAGGCTTCCGAAATACTTGCGAAAGAAGCATTCTTTGCAGCATCAGATTCTACAAAATTTCCCGAACAATTTAAATATGGTGTTCATCCCTGGCAGGCAAAAAGAATTGTTTGGAATACTTTCAACTTTGGCAACAACAATACAATCAACGAGAACCAATTTAAAATGGATGTTGGCGTATACAATAGCATACTTGGAAAAAGTTACGGAGAGATTGCAAGTGAAAGCCGCAGCCAGCACAAGAGCCAGGGCTTTGGCATAGCGCGCCAGCGCGGACAAGCATTTGAATATTTTGAAACAACAGCAGGCGATGCTCCAAAGAATAGTTTGATGGATGGAGTTGATACAACATGGGCTCGAACGGAAAATGCTGATATCTCAACACAAGTTGAAGATATTCTTCGCAATTATAATTTTGAACATCCTGAAAATTCTGTTGCTGCGCTTATTAATTTATATCAAACGATTGAAAAACTACCTGCTCAATATTGGAGAGAGAAAAAATTACAGGAAGTAAAAAATTTAATTGTTGAATGCAGTGGTCTGTTTGCTGAAGCGACAACAAATAGTGAATATGCAATCCAGGGAGACAAATTTAATGTGCAATTTTCTGTGAATAAAAGAAACAATAATGATGTTGTTTTGAAAGGCATTCAAATGCTTTCTTTCGATACAGGCATCAACAAAGATTTGCCCTATGATCAAAACCTCACAACTTACCATTCATTTAATGTTCCCATTGATGCAAAGATCTCTCAGCCTTACTGGCTTGAAAAACCTTTGCAATCAGGAAGCTTTGATGTAAGTGATCAGCAACTCATAGGCAAAGCAGAAAATGATCCTGCTTATAAAGCCACATTCACTTTCACAATAAACAACACTGATTTTGCAATCGATCTTCCTGTTCAACACAAATTCACAGATCCTGTGAAAGGCGAAGTGTACCAGCCTCTGCGTGTAGTTCCTCCTATCACCGGTTCGTTTGATCAGCCATTATATGTATTAGATGGAGCAAAAGAAAAACAAGTAGAATTTGATTTGCAAACAAAGAAAAGATTCAACGAAGTAAATGTGCATCTTACATCAGGCAACGAATGGAAATTAACAGGCGGTACTTTTGATGATTCATTAAAAAATGACGCAGACGAAGATGCAAAAGCAATCATCACAACAAATGCAAATTCCGGAAGCACAGAAATCGGTGTTGCAACCAATAAAATTGTCGATGATCAAAATATTCCTTATGAACAACCCATTCTTGATGAACACAAAATTTCTTACGAACACATTCCGCCGATCATCTATTACACTCCGTTAAAAGCTAAAGCAGAAAAAATAAATGTTGTAGTAAAAGGGAAGAACATTGGTTACATCGTAGGCGCCGGCGATAAAGTACCACAAGCGTTGCAGCAAATGGGCTACAACTTAACATTCCTGCATCCATCTAACATCACTGATGAAAATCTTAAACAATTTGATGCGGTAATTGCAGGTGTGCGTGCTTACAATGTGGATGATTGGATGAACAGTAAATACGATGTGTTGATGCGTTACATACAAAATGGCGGCAATTATATTGTACAGTACAACACACGCAATTTTGTTAGCAACGTTCCGGCAAAGATCGGACCTTATCCTTTTGTAGTGAGCGGAACAAGAGTCACAGATGAAAATGCCGAAGTGCATATGCTGTTGCCAAATCACGTTGCTTTAAACGAACCGAACAAAATAACTTCAAAAGATTTTGAAGGATGGATACAAGAGCGCAGCATTTACCAGGCTGAACAACTTGATCCTAATTATGAAGCGTTGTTTGGTATGCATGATGCAAATGAATCTGAAAGCAACGGTAGTCTTATCATTGCAAAATACGGCAAAGGAAATTTTGTGTACACAGGTTTAGTGTTCTTCCGTGAATTGCCTGCAGGTGTTCCCGGCGCATATCGACTAATGGCGAATTTAATCGCGCTTCCAAAAAATAAATAACATGGCTGAAAAAGAACAAAGCGGACGAAGAAAAGTTGCTATCTGGTTTTTGGTAGTGCTTGGTGTTGCTATTGGCCTCATAATAAAAAATATGCGAGTAGGACTTTTAATTGGTCTCATTCTTGGTATGCTTGCCGGAAGTTTATCAGCAAGAAAATAATTTTTGTTTTTTATTTTTTTTGAAACGAGCTGCATTGCATGTGGCATCGCCTGTTGTGTCACTCACTTTGTCGTTCTTCTTTCAATTGAACTATGAGCTACTTCTAACTCGTTTTTGTTAATTCTCACTTTTAGATTTGTAAAAATTCCCCCCAGACGGCCGCAGAGTTTTATGAATGAGAACCATAGAAATATTCTCAGTGGCTCTCAAACCCCCGTGGTTGTCCGTGGCATTTATATATATGACAAATAAATTTTAAAACTATT
>Ga0157373_10000558_pt1 | contig 29166 bp, 38 predicted proteins | sample C65metaG_FD_113460 | JGI IMG/M metagenome (GOLD analysis project Ga0157373, IMG submission 113460) | Corn rhizosphere microbial communities from Kellogg Biological Station, Michigan, USA - C6-5 metaG | ecosystem: Host-associated > Plants > Roots > Rhizosphere > Soil | place: USA: Michigan... | reverse complement strand
CTCGGTCTGGCCCGCATCGTTGCTCACGCCTGCGCTAAAACGCGTGGCATACATGGCGCCATTCTGATGCAGGAACACAGCACGTCCTTCCGCATCAAGTCCTTTGTAGCCTAATAAATTTACGTTTACTGTCATGATTTTTGACCTCGTTCCTTAACTCCAGTAAATAAATTGTACCCTTAAAGGGTACATGATGCAACCCTTTAGGGATCAAGAAAGGTTAATTTTTTGGTTTATTTTTCTGGGAGTTTTTAGGCGGGGTCTTGCAGGGGGGAGAGGGCTGGACGGTGCCAGCCCATTTTTTTTCCGTAGTAGTAATTACTTTTCTCCATAGAAACTGCCAGGAGAAAGCCAACCCAACAAGCCATCATAGAGCCAGGTAATTGCTGTCAGCGTTACACCTGCGGTCAGGAACTGCCATACAGGTGATTCACCTTTCATTAAGGTTAAGCAGAAGATAAAACCTATGAGGCAAACAAAGCTACCGATATGGCAGATATAGCTTACCAGTGGCCGCACAAAGGCAAGCACTGCAAAAGCTGATAGCTTAATTGCCGATAACAGGATACTTACGATAGCTTTTTTGCCTTTCATAATTACCTCAACTGATCTGCGTTAATTTCGATTTCTTCATTGGAGTCAAGCAGCTTAACTTTGACTTTCCCCACAATGACGGCGACATATTCAGTAGCGCCAACCTGTACGCGGTACATTGTAGAGCTTTCAGCTTCGCTGGCGCTCTCTGTGGCTCCTGAGGCCGTCTGCGGGGCCGCATCGGTGTTCTGCTCGCCCTGAGTATCGCTGGCGCTCTCTGTGGCTCCTGAGGCCGTCTGCGGGGCCGCATCGGTGTTCTGCTGGCCCTGAGTATCGCTGGCGTTCTCTGTGGCTCCTGAGGCCGTCTGCGGGGCCGCATCGGTGTTCTGCTGGCCCTGAGTATCGCTGGCGTTCTCTGTGGCTCCTGAGGCTTGTTCATCAGGGTTAGACTGAGGGTTATTCAATCGAGCGATGAAAGCAGAAACAGAACTCCGCGTTATCAAACTTGCATCGCCATTAGCATCAGCAATAAATTCCTTTAGTTCTGCTTCGTGCTTTTTGTCGATCGCTGCAAGCATGTAAAGCGTCTTGCCGCCAATGCTTCCGCTGCGGGCTAATTCCAGGACAAAATCCGGGGATTGCCAAAGTTTAAGATGTTCACTAATAAAGGAATTGCTAACGCCTAACTTCTCAGCAATTTCTTTTTTCTTGGCTCCCTCTTCTAATTTTTTATTGATAAACCTTGCCATCTCGTAGGCTGACAAAGCTTTGCGCTTAAGGTTTTCGTTAACCTGGTCATAATCAGTCGCTTCTTCATCTACGTAAGCCGGAATGGTTTTCTTTCCGGCCATCCGAGTTGCAAGGTAGCGGCGCTCTCCGAAATTAATAATCCAGTGTCCGGGCTTATCCGGGTTAGCGCGAACGGAGATTGGTACTTTTACGCCTCTGGCCTTGACCGTCTCTACCATTTCTGGCAATTCGGGATCATTCGCAACATCAATGCGAGGCTGATTAGGGTCAGGGGTAACCTTGTTTACGTCCAGGTCCAGGATTTTACCCGCGCTGCCGCCGCTATCGCTTTCACCTGTGAGCTGGTCTAAACCTGTTAAATCGAGATTCATTGTTCTACTCCGATGCGCTTAGCGATTAAGTCAAATACCTGTAACAGTTCTTTCCCGGTGTCCCTTTCCGATCCTGAGCTTTTCAGTTCCCATACTGGAACGCCTCGTGATGCAGCTGTGCGGTATGGTTGCCGTTCCGTAGTTTTAACGGGTAAAACGTATTGCGAATAGTTAACAAGCAAACTCTCTAAATCTTTTTTTACCGTAGGAGAACGGGTATCAATTCGGGTAGGCAGTAAGCCCAGGAACACAAGATCGGGCCGATAACTTTTCTGTACACCAATAACGCGTTTCAATGAGCGTTGAGTAATCTTCATCGCATATTCATCAATAGTTGTCGGTATCAACGCGAAATCAGCTACCAGTAAAAACGAGTTAGCTATTCTGCTATTGGAACCCGCTGTATCTACAACGATATAATCAAAATGGTCTGCAACATCTTTGATACGGTCGGCCAATGTCTGAATTAGTCCAGAATCATCTAAACCAGTTACGTTCTTTTCAATCTTAACTAGTTCTGAAGAAGAGCGGGCTGATAAAATATTTCCGCTAAAATTAGGCACATTCAATTTTTCTGGTTCAAAAAACTTATAAGAGTCGAAACCTGAAACTTGATATTGTGAAAGGGTATCTCCACTGTTGCCCTGTTCATCTCCATCAATATGCAAAACCTTTTTATTAAGGATATTGCCGATATAGAAAACGAAGTTAGCAACGGTTGTTGATTTTGCTACGCCGCCTTTCTGATTTGTTACGTCTATAAGTTTCATTCAGAATCCTTAGCATAATTTTCGCGGGCCTGACGTTCCATCTGCTTTACTATCTCGGCCATATCAGCGGGTAATGTTACATCCATCGTTACCCAACCTTCTGGCGTTATTCCTTTCTCAACGTGTAAGGCCCACGCTTTGTTAACCATCTGAGATACAGCCTTTTTGGTAACACCTAATTCATCAGCTATATCAGTCTGTTTTTTTCCGTCCACTAAATGCGCATAGACAGCAGAAATATTTCTTTCTTTCATGCGTGTCAGGAACGGTCTGATCCCATTAAATTCACTCGCTGTAAGGCGTTTCTTGCCGCGCATTGATTTTCCTTCGCTGAATCACATGTCTAACACCATTTCTGTTAGTCCTCAGGTAGCCGCCTGATGTTTAAGCCATGATTAGATGATAGGTTACTCTATCTATAGAGTCAATAGATTTATGCACTTTGCTGATGTTGGTAGGGGTTTTGTGATTTGATTCAAAAAAAAATGAAAACTTGTTGGTTTGTGGTCAACACAAGAACCGCTTAGCGGCTGTCCACGGCCTTTAGGCGGTGGGCAGTTGTGTTGTCCACAAAATTGTTGCTTTAAGTTATATGTATTTATTTGAGAAAAATAAATGAAAAACCTAATTGTTAGCTATGTGAGTAAAATATTTGTGAATACATGTAATACATGGGGTATGCACCAAATGAAATTTTTATCATTAGAATCAATCCTATAAAGCCTATTTTTGAACTATAAATTCTGGTGTTTATGCGCAGAATATCTAGTGTTTATGCGTGCCTTTTCTGGTGTTTATGCGCAGAATATCTAGTGTTTATGCGTGCCTTTTCTGGCGTTTATGCGCAGAATATCTAGTGTTTATGCGTGCTTTTTCTGGCGTTTATGCGCGAGCTGTTAAGGGGTTTTCAGCACAATTCCGCTTCCTGCAAAGCCTGGCTGCATAAGTTCCTTTTCTGGTGTTTATGCGTGGATAAAATAGTTCTGACAATTTCGACGCGTCGAAAATTTGGATTGTACAATCCAATATGAAGGGCTTAAAAAAAGCGGCTTGGCCGCTTCTTTTGTTACGCTGTTTTACTTCTTTTCAAGCTGGGTATGTGTGGCGGGCTTTGCTGCAATTTCAGCCCGCTATCAGTAACTTCTACTTTAGCTTCGGGGTAGTAAAAGCAAACGTCTTTAAGCTTCTTGATAAACTCGGATTTGAAGTTAAATAAACCTTTTGGCGTATCGGAATAATTCGCCCCAAATTGGTTTTTAAGGCTTTCCCACGGGATCGTAGTCTGGCCTCTTTTAATTTCCCTTATACGCCAGGTAAGCCAGATATAAATGTCTATGGCAAGCGGTGAGCGCATGGAATTAATTACGCGCATATCTATAGGAACTGAGGATGTTTGTATTTCGTCATAAAATCTTGCTGACAGTGTGATCGTGCTTTCCCATAAGGTTTTTTCATCTGGTGCTTTAGGGTTCCATAACAACATACCTTCATCAGCGATAGTGATGTTTTTAAAACGATGTTCGCTACCTACATCATTAGTCAGAGAGATAGTTGAATGAAAAAGACGAGTAGCCTGCTCCTTTAGTCTGGCTATGCTTCCATTATTGCCGCCTGTTGCCGTCATGCCTAATTTACGCATAAATTCATTTTGGCTGCGCCCTAGTTTCAGAACTTGCGAGCTAGTGATTTTTGCCTCAGTGCATAACCACGCCATTATAATTCTTGGGATTCTTCCATAGGGTAAGCCGTATTCGGGATCAGCAATGATTTTTAAGGTTGTTTGTCCATTACTCCGTTTAAAATAGGTTGGTTCCATTTCGGAGTGTGGCATAGACGCGCAAGCCCAAACGCTGGTCATATAGCCTAAGGCAGAAGCATCGATAGCGCTTTGGGATTCGATTGCAGCGCGGGTATCTACTATTTTGGTTACGGCTTTCAAGCTACGTTTGTCTACAGAATCAATTTTTTTCGGGCGGCCTACTTTTCTTTTTTCGGGCCTTGCCTCGGTAGAGCTGTTCTGCCGTTCCTGCTGCTCTGCGTTGACGGCCTGATTACGCAAAGACTCTTTCATTACATGCGCCTCCGCATCAGCTTCAGGTAGCCCCTTTTTGATCAACGCTGTTACGCGTTTTTTCTGTTCAGGTGTTAACACCGGATTCCCCTTAAGTTAAGGGAGGGATTAATCCCTCCACTGATGCTAGATATTGATGGCGCTCTGACCGCTGCCGTGTACACGGCTATAACCATCATCATGCGTGATAAAAATGGTTAAGGCGGTATTACTCTTGCGTACATTGAGGCGGTCAGAATGCTTATAGAGCGCGCTCCTGATGTCAGTCTGTACGCAGTTAAGTTGAAAACTATGCTCCGGGCAATTGCTTACCCGATGATCCCACAATTTACCTTTCAAGTAATCATCCGCTGTAACACCTGCCAGCTGATAGCCGAAGTTTCTGGCGTAGTGACGGCTCACGCTGGCGATTGCTTTACAGACAGCAGTTTCAGAAAACTTGCGGTTATAGCTAATCATGTCTGCGGCAAAGCATACTGTTTCACCATTCATCATGTGATAGACGCTGCCTGAGTAATCAATCAGCGAATCGCGATAGCCAGACCTGAGGTGATTCACGCAGCCTTTAACCTGCGCTTCGTTAGGGCCATCTGTCCAGGTGATCGCCAGTGAGCTTCCGCCAGTAGTGTAGCTCTGGCTTCTTACTGAGAATTTCATATCTGGAAACGACTCTTTAAGAATCTTTCTCACTAGCTTAGCGGTTTGCGGAGCGGTAAAATATTTCATAGCCGTTGATTACTCCATTTCAGTTAATCATTTCGGTTAGAAGCCTCGGCAGGTAGCCGCCTGTCGGGGCTTTGCTATTTTCACGTCTGGTTAACATCTCAACCATAAGGCTATTTTAGGTTCATAAAGGTATCTAGTCAATAGATAAATTAACCTTTATGGGGGTTTGCGCATTTTTTTACTCACAAAACAAGCTGTTTTGTTGGTACACTTATGTGTGTTGTGTATTTGAGTTAAGGGTGAATATGATGAATCGTAAAATGTCATTATTAGTTTTAACTTTTGCGCCAGTGCTATTTTGTCTCCCGGCAAAGTCTCAGGCTGCATCTAAAGATGAGTGTGCAATCCTGCTGTGTATGCCGCAGGGCTTCCCTAGCGGTTGCAGCGCAGCTAAAAAGGCAATGCAGAAAAGGTTAAGGAAAGGTAAAAGCCCCGCGCCTGCTCTCAGTTCTTGCACCATAGAAAGTAACGATCAGAAAACCAGTTTCAATAACAGTTTCCCTAATGTTGGGCGCTACGTAGCAAGCTTGACCGGAAATCAACAATGTTTAACCGGCGCTAATGGAGTTTCATCGATTGGATGCAGCAAACGTAACGCCACTTAATAAATGGATTGTACAAACCAAATTAAAATGGATTGTACAATCCATTTGCGTTTGGAGCATTTTTTTTCCGTAGCAGCTCTTAAAACAGGATGGGCTATGAAAAAAGAAAACATAGCTGCCTTGCGGCAGATACCTTTAGAGGATGTGTTAGAGCGACTAGGGGCGCAGCGTGACGCTGCCGATCCTCAGCGAAACTGGAAAACTGAAGCAGGCAGGATAACAGTCACCGGCGACAAGTTTTTTAACCACGATTTAGATAAGGGCGGCGGCGGTGCAATCGACCTGGTAATGCAGGTTGGAGATTACAAATTTACGGAAGCTGTCGCCTGGTTGGGCGGGAACATTGGCAGGGAACAGGCCGTTAGTCAGTATCAGCATGAGGCAGGTAAACATGCTAATCACATCCTCGATACAACCCCTGTTCCACGGTCAAAAATCCCTGAGCCAGTAGCAAGCAAAACTGAGCGAGTACGGGACTACCTGATAAACAAAAGAGCTATTCCCGAACCTCTGGTAGATAACGCCATCAACAAAGGCCGCCTTTGGGCTGATAAGTATGGAAATGCTGTATTTGGCTTAAGAACGCTTGAAGGTGAAGTAGTCGGCGCGGAACTGCGCGGAACCTATGAAAAACCTTTTCACGGTGTCCGGGGTGATAAAGGAACCTTTATCACAGGAAATGCTTCGACGCGTAAGGCGGTGTTTGTAGAGGCCGCAATTGATGCCCTGAGCTATCAGGCAATCAACCCTTCAGCGCTTGTTCTCTCTACCACTGGCGCAGGAAAAACCCTTCTGCAGGAGACAGCGAAAGAGCTACATCAAAAAGGCTTTGAGATCTTTGCTGGCTTCGATAACGACAAAGACGGTGAGTTATTCAGTAAACAGCTGGCAGAGGTTGTTCCGGGAGTTAAGAGATTAGCGCCGGAAAATGCTAAGGACTGGAATCAACAGCTGCAACAAAGCAAGCAGGCGCAAGCTGAGCAGGCCGCGCCGCAAAATGAAGATAAAAAAAAATCGCTAAATGAGCAGGAAAGATAGTGACTCGCTTACACTTTATGCTAAAGTGTATCTACATAAACTGTAATAGTGTATAGACGGATTATGAATAAACGTAAATCAAGTTTGGTGCTTTTAATCGCCCTGGTTGCCTCTTCAGGCATTCAGGCGGCGGAATATCCATCTGTCGATGCTGGCACACAAAGCAAACGCGATAATACGCGTCTTGAAATCCTGACTACGGAAAAAAATAAAGAGCTGGCGCGGCTAAAAGAAGCTGAGTTAGCCCTAAACAGTGCCGAGGCTTCAAAGAACGAGGCTGAGGCTAAAAAGCAGCGTGAAGCTGTAGACCAACACCAGGTGAACATCAACGCACTCGACACAGAAATCGAGAATATTGGAGGAGGAAAAACCACACAGAAAACACTTCGTTCAGCACCAGTAAGATTGTCGGCGCCAGCCACAACACCGAAACAGGACGTTCCCTATTGGGATACGTATAACCGCTCACAGGCTAAGCCCTCAGACGCACAACAGGAGGATGCAGAGACTGATTACGAACAGCAGTAGCTGAACAATGAACAGATCTCAACCACATAACGGAGGATTCATCGCGCAAACGGAACCTTCAGACTGCAAATCAGAACTGTCCTCAGGCTACAATAGCTCTTTTGACCTGAGGGCAGGACTGATGCAAACGAGCACTATCGAAGAGAAAGAGCTTTTGGCGTATGCAGAAAACGGAGTCATTGAACATTTGACCATTAACGAAATGGAAAATGGCCGCTTCTGTCTATTTGTGAAATCAACTTGGAGAGGGGACGAATCACTCTTACTTAATGCAAGAAAAAAGCCGCGCCTATGGGCAAACGTCAATACGATCCTTGACTACCTCAGACCGTTAATCGGGTCTGAAACTCTGATAAAAATTGTAATTCACAAAGGTGAAACTAATGGGTGAAAGTACCGTCTCAATCTGGAATAAAACTGAACGTGCCAATAAAGCATTTTATCTGCTCGTTGCCTGTACCCTCGCTTTACTTGCATTTGTGCCGGGTCTTTCATTTGCAGATAGTCCCTTCTCAAATGTCACAAATAACGGTTCTTCCGACATTCTCAATATTGTTACACCAATCGTAGCTATTGCCGTAATGGTAGTAGGTCTGGCCTGTCTGTTTGGGCGTATCTCCTGGTGGTGGTTTGTGGGCGTTGTTATCGGCGTAATCTGTGTTTACGGCAAAGATCAGATCGTAAGCTGGATTCGTGGTTTAGCAGGCATTTAACAGGGGGTAATAAATGGATAAGGTCGAAACTGACGAACGTAATCCGGGGATTATTGTTGATACGCTGTTTCTTGGCCCAACGCGGCCAACAATGATTTTAGGTGTAACTTACGTTGCTTTCATACTGAATATGATCTTTTCAGTTGAAGCTTTCATAATCACCCGTAACCTCCTTTGGCTGGCTGTTTGCCTGCCGATTCATGGGGTATTCGTGTTAATTTGCTGGAATGACCCTCGGACGTTTGACCTTATCCGTTTATGGTGTGCTACCAAAGGTTGGCAGTATGTCATGGGCTTTTTGGGTATTGGCAATTTCAAATACTGGCAATCCGCCAGTTATGGCCCATTGCCTGTACGTAAAAAGTTTAAAGCTAAAAGGAAAGTGTTACGTAAAAACAAAGAATATCTTGATGAAGTATTGTCAGATGAAAAAGAGGGTGTTGTATGAGTGCAGTAGCTGCCGAATTAACTAAAAGCCGCCATGTGAAAAATGACGTAGTCCTTTCTAAGGAAATTCCGTATGTAGGACATTTGGATAAGGCAACCATCACCACAACTGGAAGGGATTACATTCAGTTAATCAAGCTGAGTGGGATTTCTTTCCTCAGTGCTGATGATATTCAGGTTAATGCCTGGCATCGAAGCCTTAACAATACGTTGCGCAATATCGCGTCAGCTTTCCCGAATATCGCTTTCTGGTCGCATTTAGACAGGCACGAACAAAGCGAATATCCAGAAGGTAAGTCTGATAACCCGTTTGTAAATTCACTTGATGAAAAGTATGCGGAGCGTGTTACCTCTCAAAAAATGAAGGTCAATGACCTTTATTTATCCGTAGTTTTTCGCCCTCAAAAGAACATGTTCACAAAGAAGATGTTTGACATACTGATGGGAAAGGATGAAGCCGGGTTAGATGCTGAAAGGATGCGAAACCTTCAAATCATCAATAAAGCAGTCGATGAAGTTTTAATAGCGCTGAAGCGCTATGATGCCGAAAGGCTGACTGTCTATAAACACAATGGCCTGAATTTCTCTCAGCCATTAGAGTTCTACAGTTACCTTGTTAGCGGTGAAAGAAAACGGTTCCCTATCGGAAAAACTCCGGCAAAGTATTTAATGAATACCAGCCGTTTGTTTTTTGGCAGTGAGACTCTGGAAATTCGGACGCCAGATAAAACAGTTCTCGCGGCCATGCTTGGAATTAAGGAATACCCTGAGGAAACGATGCCGGGTATCTTTAATGATCTGCTTTCAGCAAATTTTGAGTTTGTACTTACTCAGTCGTTTACTTTTATAGCGAGAGAAACGGCCCGCAGTAAACTTAAACTGACCAAAAGACGAATGAAAAGCGCAGATGATGACGCGCAGGAGCTGGCCGAACAGATTGATTTCGCCCTTAACGATTTGGCAACTAATCGCTTCGTTATGGGCCAGCATCACTTTACGCTGATGGTGAAAGCTGAATCTCAGGATGAACTTCTCGATAACGTCTCTAAGGCTCGTTCTTATTTAGGCGATACGGGGATGGTGACAGCCCGTGAAGATTTAGCGCTTGAGTCTGCCTACTGGTCACAGCTGCCTGCAAACTTCAGTTATCGCCCGCGTGTTGCTGCTATCACAAGCAGAAATTTTTCTGGCTTTAGCCCGTTCCATAATTTCCCTTCGGGCCGCAAATCAGGCAATCACTGGGGCAACGCTTTAACGTTGCTTGCTACCGCTGCCGGGACGCCGCTGTATTTTAGCTATCATGCTTCAGACCCTTCTGATGATCCTGAAGCCAGCACTAAAAAAGACGTCGGCCACACTTTAATCTTTGGGCCAAATGGCTCAGGTAAAACCGTGTTCGTTGATATGTCGATAGCGATGATGCAGAAATTCGATGCAACCACGATCATGTTTACTAAGGATAATGACTCAGAAATCCTTATTCATGCGTTAGGGGGCCAATATAATTCGATTGAGCGCGGAAAGCCTACGCACTGGCAGCCTTTCCAGATGCCATTAACAGAAGCTAACAGAGCTTTTTTAAAAGACCTGACGCTTAAGCTGGCTACCCGCACAACTCCGCTTACACGTCAGCAGGAAAAAGACGTTTTTTATGCTGTAGACCGTGTTTTAAGCCTTGAACCTCACGAACGCCGTTTAGGTCGTGTGCTTGATTATCTCGATTCAACAGAGGAAGAAGGCCCGTATGCAGCGCTTACTAAATGGTGCTATGCGCATCAGTTGGGGGACTCAGACGGGGAAAATGCGTGGGTGTTTGATAACCTGCACGATGAATTTATGGCTAACTTCGGTGAGATAAAAACCGTTGGTTTCGATATTAGTTCTTTTCTTGATGTTCCAGAATTAAGAACGCCTATTTGTATGTACCTCTTTCACCTTGTAGAAGGTTTGATTGATGGTAGAAGGTTAGTCATTCATCTTGCGGAGTTCTGGAAGTTACTGGCTGATCCTTATTTTGAGGATTTTGCAAAGAACAAATTAAAGACGATTCGAAAAATGAACGGTATGGTCATTCTTGATACGCAATCACCTTCAGATGCCTTGAATCATCCCTTAGCAAGAACGCTAATAGAGCAGACGGGAACAAAAATATTCTTTCCTGATCCAACTGCCGTTCGTTCTCAATATACGTCCGATGAAACCGGAATGAATCTTGCTGATAGGGAATTTGAGCTTATTTCAGAAGAAATCCCGGAAGGGTCACGCATGTTCCTGGTCAAGCAGAGTTACGGCTCTGTAGTGGCTAAACTTGATTTAAAGGGTATGGATAACGAGCTGGCTGTTTTGTCTGCACGTAAAACTAATGTTGATATTGTGCGTAACCTTATTGAAGAGTACGGCAATAATCCGTCTGTATGGTTGCCTATTTTTTACGAACGTAAGAGGTCTGAATGATGAAAAGCACAAAGGCAAAAGCCGCCATATTTGGCGCTGTATTTTTTTCCGTAGTTAGCATTAATAGCTCATATGCTTATGTCGGGATTCCGACTGTCGATATTGGTGGATTAGCAAACCAGGTTATTCAAATTAACCATATGCTAGAACAACTGAATCAGATGAAAAGCCAGGTTACGCTTGCCTCCCGTCAGATTGATAGCCTGACGGGTAGCCGTGGCATGGGGGGGTTACTGAGCGGCGAAAATCGTAGCTATCTGCCATCGAACTGGAATGATGCGATGAACATGCTTAACAGCAGTAACAGCGGCTACTCTGAATTAGCAAATGCTGCAAATTCAATTAAACAAGCACAGTCTGTACTTTCTCAGCAAGACCTCAAAAACCTGTCTCCAGAGATGAAATCTTACCTCGATCAGATGCGTAATATTTCAGCCTCACAGCAGGCAATGGGTCAGGAGGCTTACAAGAACGCCAGCGCCCGCATTCAAACTCTGCAATCACTGACTGACCAGATAAACAGTGCAACTGATCCTAAAGCCATTATGGATTTACAGGCGCGCATTCAGTCTGAACAAACACAGCTGGCTAATGACCAGTCGAAGCTTCAGACGGTCGCACAGATGCAGCAGGCCCAGCAGATAGCCTCAAGTCAGATGAAAAATGAGCTTCGCGCTCAAACCAGCGGGAACGGTAATTTTCCTGAAATTGATGCTTCGGTAAGCAGGTAACATTATGAAAAAAACAATGTTGGTTTTACTCGCAATGGTAACTTTGGTTGGGTGTGACGGGGCTGATAAAGGGAATCAGCCCGCGCCTAATACTCAAACGCAGTCGCAGGATTCCGCTAAAAAGAACGCAGACAACAACTATCCAGAGATAGATACCAGCGTTCCTGAACGAGCGAAAAAATAGTAGGGGTTTCTTATGGCAAGCGCACCTTATCAAAATGTCATGACATACATTAATAATGTGTGTAATGGCTATATTGGCGAGAGTGTATCTAACGTAGCTCAGGCTATTGGCCCTGCGGCTTATAATCTGTTAGGTATATTCGTTATTATGTGGGGTCTTGCTTCTGCGATGGGTATGATCAAAGAACCCATTATGGATGGCATGATTCGAATAGCTAAGGTCGGGGTTATATTCGGCATAGGGATAAACCTTATGTCTTACAGTATATACGTTACAGACCTTTTCTATAATACACCCGAACAGCTTGCTAACGTTATGCGTGGTACAACTAATGCGACAACCACTATCAATATTCTGGATCAGATATTAGATGGCGGTTATAGCGTTGGTAAAAAGTTTTGGGATAAAGGCGGCATACTCGACGGCGATTTTGGTATGTACATCATTGCTATTCTCGTATGGGCTGAAACTATTGTCGTTACCCTGTATGCCTGTTTCCTGACTGTACTGTCAAAGATAGCGCTGAGTATCATCATTTCTTTGGGGCCGATTTTCATCCTGACGCTGCTTTTCCAGGCTACCGGCAATTTCTTCAATTCCTGGATTCAGCAGCTTTCTAACTACTTTGTCTTGCAGGTGCTTGTAGCGGCGGCGGGTATCTTCGTTCTCGACTTTTACCAGCGTGCAGCCTCTACAACAGCGTCAATATCTGATGCTACGCAGATAGACCAACTTTTCCCGTTCCTGATAACAGGCGGTATATGTTTGTTGGTGCTGGCGCAACTTCCCTCTATCGCGTCCGGGCTGGCCGGAGGTATATCACTCTCCAGCTACGGCGTTGGCAGAATGGGCCTTGCGGTATTCAGCCGGAACGGGGCAGCAGGTCTCAGAACTGGCGGTCGGGGGCTGGGGAAAGGGATTGGCGGGGCTTACAAGTTCACCTCTGAGCGTTACCGGAAGCGTAAAGGCGGGATCGCACCAGCCTGAGAAAATGACAGTTTCACCTTTTCTGTACATACAGAACATGCTAAAGTGTTAGCGTGTTCTTTTTTTTTGAGGGTACAAAATGCACAAAATGACTTTGGTTCTGCTTTCGATTCTTCTTCTTTCTGCATGTGCAGGAGCGCCTAAGCCGCCTTCCTGTAAGGGGAATCATTTACGCCCTGCTAATCCGTCACTTTATCCAGCGGCTGCGAAATCTCCTGACGCTGCTGCTTCTTACGTTTGTTCTTAATAGTGCTGTAGAGGAACTGGAATGACTTCTGAAAAAACGCATTTAAACCAAAGTGACGAAAGCGAAGAGTTAGCGTCTCTTGCTAAGCTGAAGCGCTTTCTTCAAGAAAACGAGGATCTGGATAACCTCGTTGCGTCGATTAACAGCTGGGAACAAAACGAGCTGAAGCAAAGCCGGGACGGTGAGCGTAAAGCCTGGCGTGTTGCGTTTGGCCTGGGTGGTTTGCTTGGGCTTTCACTTATTGCCATAGCAACCATGATGCCGCTTAAAAAGGTAATGCCGCCCGCTACGGTAGTTATGGATAAATCACAGGGTGAGGTGTTCCCGCTTCAAAGTCTGGATGAGGTGAAAATCCCTCTTGATTCAGCCTTTGCGAGAAAGGCTATTAATGACTTTATGTTAGCCAGGGAAAATTACACCTACGATACTGCCTATCTTAATTATGAAACCGCTGCTGCTTACATGAACAATGTATTGCGCACTCAGTGGATGGACTATTGGGACGACAATAACCCTCAGTCGCCATTCAAGGTTTATAAAAAGAGCGCAACGGTACGTATTGAGATTAATTCCATTCGCCTGACTCCTAACTCAGATGGCGATCTTGCGGTAGCTACGGTTGATTATCAGCGCTATGTAACCAAAGGGCAGCAGCAGCTTAAGCCCGAACGCTGGATAGCTACAGTTGAGTTTAAAAGAGGCAATTCCCCTACTGCCGAAAAAGAGTTCCGTATTAACCCGTTGGGATTCCAGGTTACGGCATACAGAAACGATCCATTTGTGGCCTCGTCAGTGATGAACAAACCTACGGCTACGCTACCGCCTGCACAACAACAGTCAGCAGCTGCGCCGCAAGCACTGGTCGCACCTAACCAAAAAGGGAGAGACTAAGCATGAAACTCAGGGCTTTGGTTGTTGCTATCTCTCTCTGCGTATCTTTACCAGCGCTGGCCGTATCTAACCCAACGCCATCACCTAAAGATTCGCGTGTATTAACGGTGAATTATGATCCTTATAACGTTATCCAGCTTTACGGTGTAATTGGTCGTCAGACCTTTGTGAAATTTGACAAATCAGAGAGGATTCAGGATTTAGCCGGGGGTGACACCTCAGCTTGGGAAATTGGTGTTATTGCGCAAGGGAGCGGCTTTTTCATTAAGCCAAAAACTAATCTCGATCCAAACACCAATATTACGATTATTACAAATAAACGCTTCTATAACTTTGACCTAAGAATAAGCAAAGTACGAAAAATGTATAGCGTGTTGTTTAAGTATCCAGAAGATGAAGCAGCAGCACAAAAAGCAGTTGCTGACTCTTCACATGTGCAGTCTATCTTTGCTTCAAGTAAAGGTAAGGTAAGGAATACTAATTACTGGCTGGAAGGGCCGGAGAGTATTAGCCCAATCGCTGTATGGGACGACGGAAGGTTTACCCGATTTAAGTTTTCTCCTGGTCAGGATATACCAACATTTTATTACGTTGATGATCAGGGGAATGAAGCTTTGGCACCTTTTACAATGGAGGACGACGAGACTGTAGTTATCGCACGTCTCGATAAAAAGTTTGTCATGCGTAACGGGGAAGCGGTTGCTTGTGCCTTTAACAAAGGCTGGAGCAGGTACGCAAAATTCCGCGAGTATACCAAAACAGTTTCACCTGATGTTAAGCGTGTAATTAAAGGAGCCTCAGAATGAAAGAGCCGAAAAATAAATTTCTTTTCCGTAGAAGAAAACAGGAAGAAGAACCGGAAAACGTTAATAGCGGTGAGCGCTCCATTCCATCGGTGAATAAAACCCTCGATTTTCAAGGGAAGCTCACTAAATGGGTTATTTTTATATGCGTAATGGGTCTTATGCTCATGCTCATGTGGAACTATTACGCGCCGATCATCGCAAAGAAAAGGGCTGACGCTGCGCATAAAAACGCACAGGAAGTACCAGCAAGCACCTCGTCAAACAGTGGGCTTAGACCGCTTGAAACGCCACCGTTACCGGAGGATGTTGTCAATCCTCCTACAGAGGCGGCGGTGACAACTGAAAGCAAGCCGCCATTGCCTAATAACACGCAGACGGCACAGACCAACGGCAAACCTCAGCTGACACCTGAGCAGATCATACTTAAACGCCGTACTGAATCAGGCGTTAAATTTGGTATGAATGGCAGCAATGGCGGCGGTAGTTCATCAAACCAAAGCGGTAATACAACCTCTAATGAGCCTGTAACCCCTCAGATGGCCATGCAGGGGCAAGCAGGCGGTAATGATACTGCTGGGTCTGATGATGCGCTTTCTGACAGTCTGAAGCCGACAGAACTTGCTTCCACGAAAGCCAGCTACATGGGCAATACCAGCCTCTTGCTTGAGAAGGGCCAGGAAATCCCATGTAACCAGTTTGAAGCCGTAGATAGCACCTTGCCCGGAATGGTCTCCTGTATAGGAACAGAGGATGTCTGGAACTACGACAAGACCGTTATCCTGATGGAGAAAGGCACCCGATACCTCGGACAGATCCGCCGTGGGCTTACAAACGGCCAGAAACGTCTTTTCGTCCTTTGGGCCGAAGCCAGAACGCCTAATAAGGTCAGAGTTCCTTTGTTATCAGGTGGCGGTGATAGCCTGGGTCGTTCTGGCCTTGATGGTTACGTTAATACGCACTTCTGGGAGCGTTTCGGGGCAGCAATCATGATCAGCCTGATTGATGATACCGGGCAAGCTCTTGCTAACAGTGCTGGCAGCAATAGCGGTTCAAACACCAACATCAATTTTGGTAATACCGCACAGGCGGCCAGTGATGTGACCAGCGAGGTCATTAAGCAGACAGCAAACATTCCTCCAACGTTGACGCGTAACCAGGGTAGCCGGGTTTATATCTACGTGGCGCGTGATGTGGATTTTTCCGATGTTTATTCATTAGAACCAACCCGATAAGAGAATATTTATGAAAAATGCAGAAAGTACCTTAGAGATAGCGCTGCGCGGTTTGCAGCCCTATTTTGATATAGAGGGTACAAACGATATTCATATTAACGAACCGGGTATAGTCATTACTCAGGGCTACTACGGAAAAAAATTTCATGAAGATGCGAAGATTACTTTTGACTGGTGTAAAGGGTTAGCGAAATTAGTTGCTAACCACAGCAGCCAGAAAGTTGACGAGACAACACCGCTGTTAGGTACTACGCTGCCCTCAGGGCAGCGTATACAGGTTGTGTTACCGCCAGCCACACCCGCCGGAAAGATTGCTATTGCGATAAGGACGCCGACTAAATTCTTCACAATGGATGATTTAGATTCACAGGGCGGGTTTGATGATGTTGCGCTTGATGAAAATGAATTAGAGCCACATGAGTTAGAGCTACTTGAGCTGAAAAACTCTGGAAAAATACGCCAGTTTATTGAAAAGGCTATTTTCTATAAAAAAAATATTGTTTGTTCCGGTGCGACTAGCGCCGGTAAGACAACTTACGGTAACGCTTTTATTGAGTGCATTCCTCCCGATGAACGCCTTATAACTCTTGAGGATGCCTTAGAGAATATATTCAGAATCCATAAAGATGTAGTCCGTTTGCTTTTTAGTCGTGGAGAGCAGGGAAGGGCTAAAGTTACCATAAAGGATTTAATTGAAGTGGTTTTACGTCTTAATCCTGATCGCGTCTTGTTATCAGAGTTAAGGGGGGCAGAAGCTTTTTACTATATGCGTAACGTAAACTCAGGGCATCCCGGAACGATAACCACTGTCCACGCTAACAGCCCTAAGCTTGCCATTGCTCAGATGATACTTTACATCAAAGAATCAGAGGCAGGCCGAAATTTGACCACTGATGATATTAGGGCTTTCCTTTTTGCTAACGTAGATGTGATTTTGCAGTTTCATAATGTGCCTGGCAAGGGAAGGAAAGTAACAGGCATCTATTACGATCCTATGCGTAAGCGTGAATTAATTAACAGGTGACGATATGTTATTGACCGAAGCGCAATCTAAAAAAGCAAAAGTCGGACTCATCGCCACAATGATTGTTGTGGCATTGGTCGGGACGTTTTATCTGGCGGGTTATTTCTTCCTTTGGCGTATAAAACTCTCACCATATACGGCGACTCCGTGGACTGTCTATCAGTATTGGGTAAGCTACAACAATATTCCGCATGTCGTGGAAACCTTAAAATGGTGCATGATATTTGCGGCGGTCATTTGCTTTGGCTCATGTATCGCTTTATTTATTCCTGCATCAAAACCGTTATACGGTGACGCACGTTTTGCGAAGTCAAAAGAGATTAAGGAGGCGGGATATTTAGGTAATGACGGATTGATATTAGGTAAGCATAACGGGCGCTTTGTAATGCTGCCCGGTCAGGTTGGAGCATTGCTGGCAGCAGAACCCCGAAGCGGTAAAGGTCGCGGTGTTGTTCAGCCAAACATGCTCAACTGGCCCGACAGCGTTGTAATAACTGACATTCGCCAGGAGTCATACAGGCTTACCAGTGGCTTTAGGGCTAAATACAGTGATGTGTACCTGTTCAATCCGGTTGATAAGGACGGTTTTACTTGCCAGTGGAACCCGCTGGATTATGTGACTGACACGCCCGCAGGGCGTATCGATGATATACAGAAGATTGCTAACTATCTATCACCCGATCCCGTTGATGGTGATCCATTCTGGCCTGCTGCTTGCCGTACTCTGTTTTTAGGGCTGACGCTCTATATCTTTGAAACTCCAGGCTTGCCGCGAACGCTGGGCGAGGTCGTTCGGCAAATCATGCACGGCGAAGGTGAGACAATTGGCGAACACTGGAAAAACATTATTGAGGCTAGAGAGGAATCTACAAAGCCACTGTCTCACGCTTGTAAGGCTGCGCTATATGATTTCATTTTTACCAGTGGTAATACTCAGGCTTCTATTAGAAAAACCTTCACAGCTAAATTAGAGCTTTGGCTTAACCCGTTAGTTGATTCGGCCACATCATGCAGTTCATTTGATTTAAGGGATTTGCGCAAGCGCAGAATTTCTTTTTATATCGGTGTGCGTCCAGGTGATTTAGAGCGTTTGCAGCTTTTGTTAAACCTTCTTATGCAACAAATCATTGACCTTAACACGGTAGAGATGCGTGAGGATAACCCTGAAGAGATAAAGTATAAGCTTGCTCTTGTACTCGATGAATTTACTGCTCTTGGTCGTATGAATGTTTTTGCGAGCAATGTAGGTGTGCTGGGAGGTTATGACATTATTCCTCTAGTTATTATTCAGGGGCCGTCTCAGCTTTTCTCTGTTTATGGCAGAGAAGATGCGGAAACGATTATCCGCTGTTTACAGGCGAGGGTTGTCTTTGCTCCAAAGGAAATTAAGGATGCTACGGAAATCTCTACCGCTCTCGGATATAAAACAGTTAAGGCTAAATCTCATAGTAAGCCTGCCTTTGGTCCCGGAAAAGCCACCGTTAATATAAGTCAGGCCAAACAGGAGTTAATGTCTCCTCGTGAAGTGAAAAAACTTGGTAAAAAGAGAGAGATAATTTTCACTGAGATTGATCCTATATTGTGCGAGAAAATTTTCTACGACAAGGAGAAATTATTCAGAAAACGCTTGTTACCTAAGCACGTTTTTGATCCAATAGAGATTAAAATAAACTCTGTAACTAAGCCTCATATTGAAATAGAAGGAGAGTCAAAAGTAGTAAAAGAAGAGGTGATTATTACCGATAAGAATATATCGGTTTTAGATACTCTGAGTTTAGACGATTTTGATATGGCCTTTGATGATATTGAAATACCAAAAGGCGATCTGGATGCAGAGCAAATGAAGATGGCTGTGGATTCCTTTTTATCAAGCATGAATGATTAAGGTGGGTATATGAGCGAGCAGGAACAGGATTTTACTAACAGCGGTGCTTTTAAAGTAAATAATCAGTTTGCTACGGGTATCCGTTACGAGATCGAGCAGGCTAACGGTGACGTTACAGGCGGCACCGTTTCTTTTTTAGTTGGCCGCAAGCAGGTAGCCAAAGAAGCCGTCTCATCTAAGGATGAATTAACGGCTCTTGTCGGTGAAGAAAATACTAAAAACATGCTTGATAACAAAGGTGCTTCTAAAGGTTCATCAGAAGAAAAATTAAAAGGAAAATTGCAGGCTGAGGATTTGCATTACAAGGAGAGTGAAACGAAATCCTTTGCTGTTAATGAAATTGAGCAAAGTAACGAGCGTGAACAGGACGCACGTTTAAAAGAGTTTCTTGAGCTGCAACGTCAAGATATGCGACGCATCCGGGAAGAAGTGCAATCACAGCCAGCGCCCGGATATAGCCGCGACAGAGACGCGCCTCAGCCTGAAGAATCTCCGTTCTCTGCCGGACCAGGTAAAAAGGCTGAACAAACCAAAGCAGATGATAAAGCTGTTCCCTCTTCAGTGGCCGCGCGCTATGTGAAACTTGATGAAAAATACCATTTTCATGATAAGACACTCGCCTTTGAAGATAAGGGAACGCGCTTATCCACGAAGAGCCAAAATAGCCAGGTGATTAAAGACCTGATCACTATTGCTGAGTCCCGTAACTGGGATTCTATCCGTGTGCGAGGTAATGAAGAGTTCCGGCGTGCGGCCTGGCTGGAAGCTTCTCAGCGCGGCCTTGAGGTATCAGGCTATAAGCCTACAGAAGTCGAGAAAGCGCATTTGATGACGCTTTTACAAAGGGACGGTAAAGACAAAAGTGCCGATCAGAATGCTGGCCGTTCTAACTCCATCGAGCAGGGCCAAAACCGCGAGAGGGCCACAGAAGCCGCTCAGAGCCAGCAACAGCCTTTAGGGAGTAACGGCAAAGCATCTCGCACCAGCAGCGAACAGCAGCAAGGCGCGGGCCGTCAGTCTGGCCCTGGTGCAATCAAAGACGAACAGACGCAAGGTGAAGAACCTCCTAAGCCAAATGTGCATAGGGGGACTCTGCTTGAACATGGGAAAGACTTTTATAATCACGATAAGAAAGAGTCGGAATCGTATTTTGTTAAATACCGTGCCGATAACGGTAACGAGCGCGAGTTATGGGGTCAGGATCTCGAAAGGGCTATCAATGATGCCGATGTTAAAAAAGGCGACAGGATTGATTTAGAGTACAAAGGGAAAGAGCCTGTACGCGTCACCCGCGAAATCAAGGATGATCAGGGGAAAGTTCTTGGCTCGGAACAGATTGAAACTCACCGCTCTACCTGGTCTGTAGAGAAAGTAAAATCATTCAACAACGATACGCGAGACAAGGCATTAGAGAAGCATCCAGAGCTTACGGCTGCTTATGTCACGATGTCAGCTGGCGAAAAATTTGCTGCTAACCAATGGCCCGATGATAAAAGTAAGCAGGCTGAATTTACTGCGGCCCTGCGTGAAACGTTAAGCCAGATGATGGAGAACGGCGAACGAGTACCAACGCCAGCTGTTACCAAAAACAAATCCAACGAACAGCAGACGGCCAAAGAGAAATCAAAAACTCTGGATCAGGATAAGGAGCTTTCACGATGAAAGCAGCCCTGCAAAGTGTTTTGTTTGCTATGTTGCTGCCAGTTTGCGCCCCGGCATTTGCCGGGGGCCAGCAATATGAGGTTTTATCTGCAAGTGTAAAATCAGTCATGGCGGCTCAGATTAATTCAGATGCCAGTGAAGATTTTATTTCCGGAGTAGACGAAATTAAATGGGTAGCGTTGCAGGCTGAGCGATTGAGGAAGCGTGAGCAATTGAGGAAGCATTTCGGCTCAGCACAGCAGGCCCAAACGTTTTTAGAAATGGTCTATTATGAGGCCAGTCGTGCGGGCCTTGATCCAGAGCTGGTCTTGGCCGTTATTGATGTTGAGAGTAAGTTTAACCGTTACGCGGTCTCTGTTGTGGGTGCTCGCGGGTTAATGCAGGTTATGCCCTTCTGGACTTCAGCTATTAATGATGGAAGCGATGACCTTTTCCCGGTAAGAACTAACCTTCGCTACGGTTGCACAATCCTACGCCATTATCTTGACCTTGAGCATGGTAATCTCTTCTATGCGCTTGGTCGCTACAATGGTTCGCGTGGCGTTGCTACCTATCCGGATCTTATTATGGCCGCATGGAGTAAATACCGGACCGATAAGGAAGCTGTTAAACAGGTTGATACGCTTTTAGCTAAGAGGTGAATATGAGCATTACTATCGATACTAAAACGCTTGCTACTATGCTGGGGATGTCTACAGGTGAGGTTTTAACTCACCTGAATAATGGGGAGCTGAACGGCGTTCCGTTCCCGGCCCCGGTCAAAGCTACAGGAACCCGGAAGTTTCGCGTTACTGACGTTATGACGTTCGCAAAGAACCTCGAAAAAAGCGGCTTCAATCTGAAGCGTTAACCTGGCTGCTTTCCCATGCTTTTCTGATGCGTAATATTGTCTGTCGTGTCGTCTTAAATTGTCTGGAAACAGCCGCTACTGACGTGCCGGCTAAAAGTGCATTAATGACTTCACTTTTTTGCACATCGTCTAACGCTGGCTTTCTGCCTAATCTCTTCCCTGCGCCCTTTACTCTTTCAAGCCCTGCTCGTGTCCTTTCAACCAGTAAATCGCGCTCAAACTCAGCATGAGCGTTGATAACCTGCATTATCATCTTGCCAGCCGCGCTGGTTAAGTCTGCCCCGCCTAATTGCAGGCAGTGAACCCTGACGCCAATCTCTTTTAAATGATCTATGGTTGCCCTCACATCCATAGCATTTCTACCTAACCTATCCATTTTAGTTACAACAAGCACGTCTCCGGCTTCGAGTCTGTCCAGCAGTTTCAGAAAGCCTGGCCGCTGGGCTGACGGCACTGAACCGCTGATTACTTCCTCTATGCAGCGGGTCGGTACAACGTGAAACCCCGCAGCTTTGATTTCTATCTTCTGATTATCTGTATGCGAGCTGTCTTTAGACACACGGCAATAAGAAAAAACCCGTGACATTTTGTTTTCCTGTACTAAAAGGGTGTACTTTTCATTATGTACGTACTAAATGCTAAAAGCTATATTTCGTACACTATCAATTTAGGGGGTACGAAATCGGTCGTTTTCGTACACAATAAGGTGCTTAGCTATTGCATGTATAGGCACAAGTGCCTATCATTGACCTTGTAGGCACTTGTGCCTACCGGACATAACCTAAACGGAGAATGATTGTGTCAGATAATCGGACGGCGTTTCTTGCCCTGCTTGCTGGTAATGGGTTGACGCAGGCAAAGGCCGCCACGCTGATAGGCGAGTATACGCGCCGCCCCTGCTCCGTCAGAACGGTTAGATCATGGGTGAATGACCCGTACAAGCCTAGCTCCAGGCCGTGCCCGGATTGGGCTGTAGAAGCGCTTAGGGAAGCGCTGAAGCCCTGATTAATAATCAGGAAGGAATAGAGAATATGAACATTTTATTATTAGATGCGAATATTTAAAGAGGGGATTTATGGAACAAGTAACAGAAACCTTTGCTTTTTTGCGATATGTGCCGCTGTGCCTGGCGGCGTTTATGTGGATTTACTACTTCTTAACATGCAGCGAGCATAACAAATACAGCGATATGCAGCGCCTGAAGCAATGGAATGACCTACCGCGCTATTCAACTATGGAAAGCAAAGAGGAGACACTAAGGCTGATAGTTAAAGCACAAAAAAGAAAGGTCAATATGACTTTCAAAGTAGCGTTAATGTTCTCGGTGATTGGCGTCTTTTGGTTGTTTTATATGAAGTAGGTAGCGGCAGCTGATCTCTATTAAAGCTTTTATGTAAAGGTGAAATATAATGGGTAGATTTTTAAATAGAACGGGCCTCGTTGCTCGAACCATTTTAAGCTTAGGCAGAACTATTTTAACTATACTGGCTATCTTAATGATTCTGGTTGGCGTGGTTGGATGGGCTTATACACGCGTTGCTTCGACGTCTCCAGCAATGGCAAACGGTCTTGTTGTCGCGTTACTGGCTCTTTTGGTGCTTGTAACCATTCGCATCTTGGTTAATCGGAGAAAGCAATGAAACTAAGTTTACCCCTTCTGAGTGTGGCCGTTCTCCTGACTCCGTTAGCTCATGCCGGGGTTCCACTAATGAATACTGAGGAACCCTTAAAAGTTTCTGAGTCGAGTAGCTACCGTTGCGGCTCGGACGGCGAAGGGCTGGTTAAGCAGGACACAGGAGAATATCGCCCCCTTAAAAATGTAACATGCCACGATGATCATTTATGGCAGGGTGATAAAGCTCTTACGTTTATCGATATGCTCAATTATTCATTAAACGAAGCATACAAGGAAATGCTTAAGGACAATCCAAAAATGACTAATTCGGCCCACTGACAAGAAATCACCTGAGGGCGCTTTTTTGAATCAGTTTTTTTGAATACTAAAAAGGCGCTTACTCATTCCATAACTATCTGTTTTTTAGCTAATCGTGATTTTGCCGGCGCAGCTGGCCAACTCGCTGCAGGGTGCTAGCTTTGACATTACTTTTTCAGAAAAACTGAACCTTTGATAATTCCTATCTTAAAGCTATATACTGTATGTAAATACAGTATATTGGCGGTGTAACTTATGGGCGGTAAAGACAGCAATTATCAAATCGTGTATCGGGGAGAGGTTCTGGAAAGATTTATTGATGGGGGCTGGGTATTTTTCCAGCGTCCAAAATCGTGCGGTGGGGGCTTCTGGTTTGGCCGTACATACAGTGGCCTGTTTTGGCTTGAGTTCGAGCGCCCCACGTCATTGCACGATGGCTTAAAATATCTAGTCTCATATAACCATATTTACGATAAAGCCCTTGTCTTTGACGACGACTTTGATCTTACATGAGCCTTAAGAAGATACCAGCCAATCCCCTTTATCATTCTTGATAAAGCGTCTTGCTACGGTTCTGCTGTCCAGGGTTATATCGCAAGTGGCCTCTGATTTTGCACCTGCCTGGCATTTTTCTACCTTAATCTGTGAAACAATATCTTTGCCGTAGCCTGAGGTAATAAAGGCTTGTTTCACCTGATCGGAAGTTGGCACTTCATCATTACACCCGGCCAGAACAAAGGGGATGGCGATACAAAGCAATAATCTCATTTTGAACATTTTACCTCTCCTTATCTTCTTTAAATGTCTTTTCTTTATCGGTTTGCTTAGTCCTGTGCTTGTCGATTTCAGAGACTAACTGTTTCTGCATTTCACGCCGTTCTGTAGTCAGAGCTGGTAACTCTTTTGCGTATTTTACTACTTCCCCGGCTAACTCCCTGTCGCCCTCTTTTTCTAAACCTTTCGCTACCTCCAGTAACGAACTAACCAGCTTTTTCCTTTTCTCAAGTATGGCTTTTTCCCAGGGTTTTTCCTGAGGCTTGCCGGATAATAGCTCTTGAGATACTTCTTTTCTTTTCTCAGCATCAACGGTAGAGCGTCCGCGTTTCTCGGCAAAGTATACGCCAGGCACTTTCTGTTTTCTCGTCTGGCCTCTTACTTCTCTTGGTGTTGCATTGGCTTCAATACCGCGATCCCGGAGCTGCTCGGCAAAATCAAAGCGCCATTTTTCTAACGTGGCCTTTCTTATATAGAGGCGTTTGCCTTCGAAATTCTCAGCCTTTACTACAAGATGCACATGGGGATGAGGTGGTGCGTCTTTATGTGGATCACGTTCGGGCGTATGCAGAACCATCATGTAATGGTGTTGCCCTGCAAACTCTTCTCTCGCAAAACCTTTAGCCGCATCCAGAAGCTTCTCCGGGGGGGTTCCTGCGGGCATCGACAACACAATATTAAAAGCCTGCTTTAACTTGCCCTGCCCGCGCTGTAATTCCATATCCCAGGAATCAAGCAAATCCTTTAGCTCTTCTTTGCTACCTACTTTTTCATCCCTGTCTGTAACCGCGTCCAGTTCGCCATTACGGGTTATATACTGCATGTGGTCAAAAACATGTTTGATGGTTGTTCCGCCGCCACTCACTTTAACCATTACTTCAGGAGCTTTACGCACCAGACTTGTAAGCTGTGATTTGCGCCCGCCTTTCATACGCAATCTTGGATTACGCGCTCTTCTGCCATTTAGTAAAAATTCAAACGCTTCATCAGCCATTGTCTTTCACTCCCCAGGAATCAAGGTTAGCTCTAAGCATATCTTTCAAACCGGCTCTGATCGCGTTGAGTTGCGCAGACAGTTCTTGTAGCTCCAGCTTCTTCACCTGATAGATTTCTTCGTCTGTGATGTTAATTGCTTTTGCTATCTGGTTTACGTTTCTTCCCAACGCTGCAAGTTCTTTGGCCGCTTCTCTTACAGCGGCTAACTCTGCTTTTGAGAAAACGGGACTTTCAGTTGAATGCACTACGAACAAGTATGATAAGTAAGAGCTTGGCTTCATGCCTCTTGCATTCGATAGCTCCAGAAGTTTTGCATAGTGCTTAGGTCTAAACCTAACCGTTACTCTGTCACTTTTTAAACCTTGATCATGTGGCTGGTTAGTCGGTAACTCTGCACTCTGATTCTTTAAAAATTGGCGCACGATGAAAGCGAGTAACATCGATTCGGTATAGCCTGCCAGCTTTGCTCTCCCCGAAAACTCCGCTTTCTCACTGTCAGTCACATACGCGCTAACCCTTTTAAGATCGGTACTCATATCAAATCCTCACCGTTTACGACTACTGAGCTTTAGCGCAGTAGTCCACTTGCTGACGCTAGTCTATCCTGCATTAGCTACTAACTAAAGCAGTAATTTCGACACGTCGAAATTCCTTGCAAGGGCCTACTACGGAAGCAAATGTTTGGATCGAGCGTTCCAATATGTAAAATGCTAATAGTTACTTAGGAAACTAACTACTACGGAAATAAAATGGGATTTCAATATCGGGCTGATAAATTTCGACGCGTCGAAATAATATAGTGGATTGTACAATCCAAACAATTACGACTTCTGTTTAATTGGTTTGTACAATCCATAAATTTAAAGGCATCGGTTATCAGAAACAGCTTCAACTAATGGATTGTACAATCCATTATCTATGGCAATTTAGTCTATACTTTTTTGCACCTTTTAATGGATTGTACAATCCAAAGGAGTTATAATTGGTTTGTACAATCCAATGAGGAAAGAGCATGAAATACAATCCAACGGGTGAGACTTACAACGAATTGCAGGTAGCCTTTGACCATTTCAACCAAACGCTTTTTAACGGTGAAATTCCTTATTGCCTGATCACCTTACAGCGGGAGAAAAAAACGTATGGCTACTTTTCATCAAAGCGGTTTGTTCATCGCATGGACAAAAGCTTTACTGATGAAATCGCGCTAAACCCTAGTTACTTTGCTGTGGTTCCTCTCGTCGAGATCATGCAAACACTGGTACACGAAATGACCCATGCTTGGCAATTCCATTTCGGTAAACCGGGCCGCAGGGGTTATCACAATAAAGAATGGGCTGAGTTGATGGAGTCCGTTGGGTTGATGCCTTCTGATACCGGGCAACCTGGCGGGAAAAAAACGGGTGAGAAAATGGCTGACTATCCAATTGAGGGAGGAAAATTTTTAGCAGCCTATGAGCAATTGCTTGCTAAAGACAATTTCAATATTTCATGGTTAGACCGTTTGCCTGTGCGTCATGCAGCTAGCCAGGCGTTAGGATCAGCCAGTGAAGAACAAATGTCTGCACTCGAAGCGCTGGGAGTAGAGTTAGGTAGCAACGAACAGAAGAAGCCGACGAGGTTTAAATATACATGTTCTTGCGGGATCAACCTGTGGGGCAAGGGTGATTTAGATGTGACCTGCAACTCATGCAACAGTAAGTTTGAAATCAACGATAAAAAAGCCGGATAATCCGGCTTTAGTTTTTTTTTCCGTAGTAGCTGTTTTGGTAGCTTTCAATCCATTCCCGTTAGGGTGCAAAAACGAAAATATCGCCCTCGCGGTAACTTTTCTCCTGCCTTTAGTCGCGTTCTCCAGCTAGAAAAAGCAGCACACTTACCCGGAATGCTAACCTCTCCGATGTAAATTTTTTCCGGTTTCTGTCTAAAGGTCGATGCAATCAATTTCGTCACATCTGTTTCATTAGTCGTCTTAATCATGTTCTTTCCTCCATTTCCACGGTTCTATAGCATCTGCATTAGACCATAATCCGCGCTTTGCAGAACGGGCCTCATGTTCAAGCGTTTCCATCCAGGGGCTACTCGCTTTACCGTGATAGCGATAAGCCCAGGCAAAACCACTTTTGACCATTTCCCCGTTAACGTAATAGTTCATACAGGCTGGCTCGCATTTCTTAACTATTACTCGCCCTAAAATTCTGCCGTATCTGTCCTTACCTGTGGGCTGTAGCAATGTGTCGTTTGCTCCCTGTACCAGATCATTAAGCTTTTGCTTTGCTCTGTTGCCAAAAGGCTGATTCTTTTCCGGTGCATCAATATCAACCAATCTGACACGCTGCAATTTTGTTCCCTCTAAAAAATCGAGTGTGTCACCGTCAATTATCTTTACAACGCGGCCAGCTGCTTCAGCAGTTGGCAACGTTGCCAGGGTTAAAAGTGCAATCATGTAAACGCTAGTTTTTTTCATCAGGCATCCAAAAGGCGGGACATCCCGCCTTAGTATCAATAGTGGAGATCAGTTATCAATTTTCAGTCAGTGAACTTTGCTGAAATCTTTGGAATCCATGACTTTCGAAAGCATGGCCGCCATAAAGTCAACCATATGGGGGCGGGCATAGATAATTGATTCATATTCAGCAACCGTTAATAAAGGCAGTTCATCGGCTTGCGGATTAACGGTATTGATGCGTTTGGTTTGGCTGCTATAATCGAGCTGTGACATAAGGTATCTCCGAACGGTATCTGATTTGTCTCAACGGCAGGGGGCCTATCCCTGCCGTTCCTCTAAAAAGTTTTAACCTATTAACTTCTTTATCCTCCTTCTCTATCCATATTTTCCAGTTTCAATTTAGTTACTTCAAAACCAAAGTTTTTCGCCTGTAATTCCCTTTCCCTTTGCTCTATCTCTTCTTTAGACATTGAGCCATCATATTTAGGTAACTGCATCGGTCTGAAGTCGTAGTTAACAAAAGCACGTAATTTTCTTTTAACCGCACTGCCTCCGTCGCGATCTTGCTGACCAGTTTCAAAATCAACAACAGAACTCTGCCTGTCCGTATCAGTGCTAATTGAATAAATTTTTGTGAACGTGATTCGCTTTGGTGATCGAGCATCATTCAACTTTGCTACGTATGCGTAAACCAGCTTATCAATTTCAGGCTTATTGTTTTTAAGCCGTTGAATGGTTAACTCTGCGGGTTCGTGTTTCTCTGACGAACTAAGCTGAGGCATAGCCCAACAAGCTGAGCTGTAGCCAGCTATGCCCATAAGAATGGCAACGGACATAACAAGCGCCTTCTTAGTTGTGGCTTCACTTTTTCGCATATTGATTACCCTTTGCTAAAGCATGTGAGCGACAAAAAGCGGTCTTAGCCCTTTAGCCCTGCGTTCGTTCTCCTGCTGACGGGCTAACCATTCATCATGGTTAGCCTGTACTCTGATCCAGAAATCGGCATCTGTGTTTAACAAGATGGCCATGTCTACGGCTTCCTCTACTGTGATGCGTCTTTTGTTCAAACAAATTTGGTTGATAACTTTGCGAGACAGGCCCAACTGTTTACCAAAATGCTCCTGGCTCATATTGAGGTCTTTTAAAAATTCCTCTGTAAGCATTTCGCCTACAGTGGTTGGTTCCCTTAAGTTCGTTTCCATCGCATCTCCTATCTGTATTTATGAGGGTCTAAGTAAATATCCATCGCGGCCCCTTCTCGCCAGCGGAAAATCAGCCTCCACTGAATATTTACCCGAATGCTAGACCAGCCAGTGAGATTCCCGGAAAGCCTCTCATAATTATTACTGGGGGGTGCAAACAAGGATTTCTCGGTAGTTGCTGCTTCAATAAGGTCAAGTTTACGTTTCAACGAGTTTTCAATAAGCGCCGGGATTTCAGCGCTTCTTGTTCCGTCCCGATAGAACCGGCACAACGCGCCGGTTTCACCATCCTTGAAACTCTTAATCATG
>Ga0157373_10000554_pt1 | contig 29289 bp, 25 predicted proteins | sample C65metaG_FD_113460 | JGI IMG/M metagenome (GOLD analysis project Ga0157373, IMG submission 113460) | Corn rhizosphere microbial communities from Kellogg Biological Station, Michigan, USA - C6-5 metaG | ecosystem: Host-associated > Plants > Roots > Rhizosphere > Soil | place: USA: Michigan... | reverse complement strand
GTTTCGGCGGCGGTGATTTGCACGTGGTCGATGTAATGATTGTTCCAGAACGCTTCGAACAAGCTGTTGGAGAAACGGCTGACCAGGATGTTCTGTACGGTTTCCTTGCCCAGGTAATGGTCGATCCGATAGATCTGCTTCTCGCTCATGACCTTGAGCAAGCAGGCATTGAGCGCTTCAGCGGTGTGCAGATCAGAGCCGAACGGCTTTTCGATCACCACCCGCCGAAAGGCGTCGGCCCGTTCCTCAAGCAACCCGGCCGCACCGAGGCGGCGGACCACCTCACTGAAAAAACGCGGCGCGGTCGCCAGGTAGAACACCGCATTGCCGGTACCGCTGGCGGCGATCTTCGTCGCCAGCGCCGCATAGGTGCTGTCGTCGAGGAAATCACCCTGCACGTAACTGATGCCTTTGGCCAAGCGAGCCCACAGCACCGGGTCGAGCGCACGGCCGGCATCGCCGCCCTTGCTCGCTGCTTCGTGGCGGATGAAGTCCTCGAGTTTCCTGGCAAAGTCCAAGTCGCTGATGGCGTTGTGATCAACGCCAATGATCTGCAGTCCATCCCCCAGCAACCCGTCACGACTGAGGTGGTACAACGCCGGCATCAGCAGGCGCTTGACCAGATCACCATGGGCACCGAACAGAAACAACGTGGTCGGCGGCGCGGGTTCTGCCTTGGATTTCCTGCCGATCGAGGTCATTTTTTCGGCGTCTCCACATGGCCGCCGAAGCCGAAACGCATGGCGGACAGCATTTTGTCGCCGTAGGTGCTCTGCTGGCGGGAACGGAAACGGGCGAACAGCGAACTGGACAGCACCGGCACTGGCACTGCCTGCTCGATGGCCGCCTCGATGGTCCAGCGCCCTTCGCCACTGTCGGCCACCTCACCGGAAAAGCCGTCCAGCTTCGGATCGCTGGCCAGGGCATCCGCGGTCAGGTCCAGCAACCAGGACGAAACCACGCTTCCGCGTCGCCAGACTTCGGCGATATCGGCCAGGTTGAGGTCGAAACGCTGCTCCGGCGGCAGGCTTTCGCTGGACTTGGTCTTGAGAATATCGAAGCCCTCGGCGAAGGCCTGCATCATGCCGTACTCGATGCCGTTATGGATCATCTTCACGAAATGCCCGGAACCCGCCGGGCCGGCATGGATATAGCCGCGCTCGGCGCGATCGTCGTCGGACTTGCGGTCACGGGTGCGGGGAATATCGCCCATGCCCGGCGCCAGACTGGCGAACAGCGGGTCCAGGCGCGTCACCACGTCGGCATCGCCGCCGATCATCATGCAATAACCGCGCTCCAGGCCCCAGACGCCGCCGGAAGTGCCCACATCCATGTAGCTCAGGCCCTTTTCCGACAGCGCTTGGGCGCGACGGATGTCGTCCTTGTAATACGTGTTACCGCCATCGATGATCACATCACCTGGCTCCAGCAGCGCGCTGAGCGCGTTGATGGTGTCTTCCGTGGGCGCGCCGGCCGGCAGCATGACCCAGACCGCTCGCGGTTTTTCCAGCCCGGCCACCAGTGCTGGCAAATCCGCCACGCCCGTGGCGCCTTCCCGGACCAGATTTTCGACGAACGCGGCATTGCGGTCATAGACCACCGTGGCATGCCCATTGAGCATCAGGCGCCGCGCAATATTGCCGCCCATGCGGCCCAGTCCAATAATCCCGAGTTGCATGTGCTGATGCTCCCTACTACAAATAAAGGTAAGTCAAAGGTTTAGCTTCAATATGATTTGGCTGCGACAAATGGAGGTTAGTCCAGAGCCTTGCTGCATAGTTTCCGGTTAATTCGTGCGATAACAAGGGGGGTATCGCTTCAAACTCGGTTGAAGGCACGACGACCATGAAAAATAAAAAAGTTCCATTCACGAGCAAAAGAAATCAGAATCGGCGCCGATAGTAGGGTGTCGACCAAAAAAGCTGGCGACATCTCTATAGTTGATGTAGCCATTTGCGAGGTGAGCAATGGACCCAGTCGTTACCGCACGTCCTCCCCAAACCCTTTACGTGACCATTCGTCGCGACGAATTGCGCCTTCTCAAGGAAGAACGCGATCTGCTGCTCGATGAAGTGACTCAGTTGCGCATGCAGTTGCAGCACGCCCAACTGTCCCATCAGGGCCAGGCCCTGGCTCGATAATCGCTCCACGGATGCAACACAAGGAAGTGACATTGGTAAACCGGTGTCGCTTCCTACAGACCCTGAACAGGTGCCTGTGGGAAATCTCCTCACCTAAAGTGCATTCGCACCCGGGCTATCGTTCCATATCGAAAAACTCACAAAGTTTTCACAACGATTTCGGGATACTCCCGGCCTTCAGGGTGGTCGGCGCATGCCTGCGGTTACCAATCCGGTGCCGACAGCTTCGTCGGTGTAGATAAAAAGGCTGGAGCGCTTGATGAGTCTGTTCAAACGCAGCAAAACGACTGCGAAAGGTTTCGATTGGGCCGGGTTCGGCTGGCTTTTTCTGTTCTTCTGGTATTTCTCGGGCATTACTCAACTGCTTATCCTGTTGAGCGATACCTCCGGCTTCTCCGGGTTTCGCCAGGCATTCACCGTGAGTGCGGTGTGGCTGGCACCCATGCTGCTTTTCCCTGCCCGCACTCGCCTGCTTGCCGCACTGATCGGTATCGTGCTGTGGGCCTGCTCCATGGCCAGCCTGGGTTATTTTTTCATCTATCAGCAGGAATTCTCCCAAAGCGTCATCTTCATCATGTTCGAATCGAACGTGGCTGAAGCCGGCGAATACATGACACAGTATTTTGCCTGGTGGATGGTGCCGGCGTTCCTCGCGCATACCGCAGTGGCTTACTTCCTCTGGACGCGCTTGCGCCCGGTGTACCTGCCCCGCGGCCAGGCCTGGGTGGCCGCCGTCGTGATCCTGGGCGCCGTGGTCGGTTACCCGCTGGTCAAGCAAACCCAGCGCGCTGGCAGCCTGGCCGGCGGCCTGGAAAAATTCGAAGACCGCATCGAGCCGGCCGTCCCTTGGCAGATGCTGGTGGCCTACCGTCGTTACGGCGAGCAGTTGGCTAGCATGCAAGGCATGTTGCAGAGCGCCAGCAAGATCGAGCCATTGCGCAACCTCAAGGACACCATGGCCAACCAACCGGCTACCCTGGTGCTGGTGATCGGCGAGTCCACCAACCGCCAACGCATGAGTCTGTATGGCTACCCGAGGGAAACCACGCCGGAGCTGGACAAACTCAAGGACCAACTGGCGGTCTTCGACAATGAGATTACGCCACGTCCGTACACCATCGAAGCACTGCAACAGGTCCTGACATTCGCCGACGAGCAGAATCCGGACCTGTACCTGACGACCCCTTCGCTGGTCAGCATGATGAAACAGGCGGGCTACAAGACCTTCTGGATCACCAACCAACAGACCATGACCAAGCGCAACACCATGCTCACGACGTTCTCCCAGCAGGCCGACGAGCAGGTGTACCTGAACAACAACCGCAACCAGAACGCCGCGCAATACGATGGCGACGTAATTGCACCGTTCAACAAAGCCCTGGCCGATACCGCGCCACGCAAGCTGATCGTCGTGCACCTGCTCGGTACTCACATGAGCTACCAGTACCGGTATCCACCGACCTTCAACAAGTTCACCGACCGTCAGGGCGCACCAGCGGGCCTGCGCGACGATCAGGTGCCTACCTACAACAGTTACGACAACGCGGTGCTGTACAACGACTTCGTGGTTTCCAGCCTGATCAAGGACTACGCCAAGAGCGACCCCAACGGCTTTCTGTTGTACCTGTCGGACCACGGTGAAGACGTGTTCGACTCAACGGACCACACCACCCTTGGCCGCAACGAAGGCAAGCCCACCGCGCCGATGTACACCATTCCATTCATGGCCTGGGCTTCGCCCAAGTGGCGCGAAAGCCATGACTGGAACTTTGCCGGCGACCTGTCCCGGCCTTACAGCAGCTCTCAGTTGATCCATACCTGGGCAGATTTGGCGGGATTGAGTTTCGATGAGCTGGACCGCAGCAAGAGCCTGGTCAGCAGCGACTTCCAGGCCCGACCGCTGTTGATCGGCAACCCGTATCAACGCCAGCACAAGGCGCTGATCGACTTCAGCCTGATGCAGCCCAAGGCGCCGGTGGCCAAGGTGGTTCAGCAGTAACTGCAAAAGTGTCGGCACAGCCGGCACTGTCATCACTGCCCCAGCGCTTGCGCGAGCAGGCTCGCTCCCACAGGGAACGTCGGTGAATATGGATTTGTGTCCACCGAGATCAATGTGGGAGCGAGCCTGCTCGCGAAGGCATCGCTCCATTCAGCCTATGCATAGGGCACCTGTCACAGGGGCTTGGTCCAGAACAGCATGCGGCCGTGGGCCGGGTCGAACATGCCGGCGGCAAAGCCGAACTTCGAATAGCTGGCCTGGGCCACGGCATTGCCCTCAAGCACTTCCAGGGTGATCTTGCAGCAGCCGCGCTGGCGAGCGATGTCTTCGACTTTCTGCAACATCTTCTGGCTCAGACCCAGCCCGCGAAACGCCTTCATGACGGCTACATCATGAATATTCACCAGCGGTCGGCAGGCAAAGGTCGAAAAACCTTCGAAACAATTGACCAGCCCCGCCGGCTCGCCGTTGACGAAGGCCAACACGCTGAACGCATGGGGGCGCTTGGCCAGTTCTTCCGGCAGATGCAGCAGGACTTCGGCCGACAGCGACTGGCCACCGCCCATGGGGTCCTCCGCATAGCCATTGAGCACGTGGCAGATCGCTTCGGCGTGAACCGGATTGGTGTAGCTGGCTTGCAGTACGAGAACGTCCTTGGCTTCTTCCATGACCTTGCATCTCTCTTCGCGGGTACGGCGGGTAGTACCGACGGATGGGGTCGTCGGCGGGTACAGGTCAGGCGGGCTGACCGAAACGTTGCAGCTGCATCTCTTGGAGGCGACTGAGAGTACGGCGAAACGGGAATTGCAGATAGCCCTCGGTGTACAACTGATCCATCGGCACCTGGGCCGACAGGTAGAGCGGCACCTTGCGATCGTAGCATTCGTCGATGAGGGCAATGAAACGTCGCACGCCGTCATCGTGGACCGACAATTGCGGTAGTTCGCGATCCCCCGCCTCGACCCGCTCGACGCCGTCCTCCGTACCACGGGCAATACGCCCTTCGCGCTGCTCTGCACTCAGGCAGGGCACATCGCTGAGCAGGATGGCCTTGTAGCGGTCGCACAGCCCCATGAAATCCAGGGCCGAGAACGGTTGCTCGCACAGATCCCGGTAGCGGCTCCAGAGCACCGTGTCACTGGCCTTGACCGGCTCCAGCAGACGATGGCCGACTTGCACCGGATCACTGCTGGACAGTTGCCCCGCACTCAATCGTTCGAAAACCTCCCCCAACGGATCCGGTTGCCCGGCGCCCCGTAGCCAATAACGCTGCTGCAGCGCGCCCGGGTGCTGGCGATGATCCTGCCAGCCGTTCACCGGCACGACTTGCATGTGCTGCTTGATCGCCGTGATGGTCGGCAGGAACCGTTCACGGTTGTGGCCGTTGGCATAGAGTTCTTCGGGCGGCAGGTTCGAGGTACTCACCACCACCATGCCCAACTCGAACATGACCTGGAACAGCCGTCCGAGGATGATGGCATCGCCACTGTCGGTGACGAACAGCTCATCGAAACACAGCACCCGCACTTCCCGGCTCAGCTCCCTGGCCAGGGCCTGCAACGGGTCCGGCGTACCCGTGAGCTGGAACGAGCGTTGGTGCACCCAGGCCATGAAGTGATGAAAATGCTGGCGACGGGCCGGAACCTGGAGACTTTCATGGAAGCGATCCATCAACCAGGTCTTGCCACGCCCCACCGGGCCCCAGAGATACACCCCCTTGATCGACTTGCGTCCCTCGTGCAACGCCTTGTGGCCTTGCTCCAGGGTCATGATCGCCAACTCCTGGGCCTCATCCTGGACAAAACCGTGGTGTTCGATGGCGTGCTGCCAGGCACTCAAGGGGGAGTCGAAAGTCATGCGGCCCGGGTCCGGAAGAGGAAGGGGCTGAGTATGCCATGCTGGACAATGAACGATCACGCGAACCGAGCATGGGACTTGTGGCGAGGGGATTTATCCCCTCGCCACAGGAGCTCGCTCCTTTTAAATCGAGATATCCAGCCGGCTGATCTTGCCCTGCTCATCGAGCCGGAAGGTGTACCGCAACTCCAGCGGACTGCCGGGGAACGTGCCCGAGATCAGGTTGTGAACCAGCACCTTGCCCGTGCGTTGCTGCACGTTGAGCACCTCAACCCGCGGTTGGAAGCGACGGGAAGTGTCTTCCATCCATTGGATGATGGCCTGGGTGCCGGCCCGGTGCTGGCCCTCATCGAACACGTTGGCATCCTCGGCAAAAAAACGCGTCACCGCCGAGCTGTCACGGGCATTGGCGGCCGCGATGTAGCCGGCGATGGCCGGGGCCAGGGAAGAGACGGGATTGGACATGGTAGGCTCCTTTTTTTTATCGAACTGGCACCATGCTAGAACACCCTCATGTCAGTTCTTGTCAGGAGTGAAGCGCCCGGTGTCGTCCAGTTTCATCGACTTCATCCAGGCCCGCAGCAAGTCGCTGCGCCTGCCGGGATAGCGTTCGCCCTGCTCGGTGGCCGACGCAATCCGGTCGGTGCGAAAGGTCCGGTAGGCACCACGCAATTCGCACCAGGCCACCACCACCCGCGCCTCGTTGAAAAAACCCAGGGCCAGCGGCCAGATCAGCCGCTGGCTCGGCGTGTTGTTCACGTCGGCGTAATCAATGTGCAACTTCGCCTGAGTACGGATGGCCTGGCGATACACGTTCAGTTCCACCGTATTCTGCGGATACCCATACCCCGGCGGACCGGGCAACACCGTAGGATTGCGCAAGGCGTCCCGTACATCCGGGGCCAACACCGCGGCGACCTTCGCCAAGGCGTCGGCGGCCGCCTTGCCCAACACCTCATCGCCGCGCTGATCCACGTAGCGCAAGCCCAGTACAATGGCTTCTATTTCATCGGCGGTGAACATCAGTGGCGGCAGGAACAGGCCGCTGCGCAATACGTAGCCGATGCCCGCCTCGCCCTGGATCGGCGCCCCAAGGGCGGTCAGCTCGGCAATGTCGCGGTAGAGCGTGCGCTCGGACACCTTCAACTCTGCCGCCAATGTCGCTGCAGTGGCCGGGCAGCGCTTGCCGCGCAAGACTTGCAACAAGGTGAGCAGCCGAGAAGTACGGGACACGATGGGCGATCCGGAGGAAAAAGTAGCTGCAGATTAGCAGAGGCTGTTGTCAGAAACTGTCAGGAGCCCAGCGCCTATCTGGATTTGGAGTACTTTGTGGCAGGGTTCTTCGCTTGCCTTTGGGTGTGAGTTATCGTGACCAAAATTTATCGTGAGAGTACGCCCATGCGCAGAATCCCCGGCCTGTTCCTTTTACTGACACTGCTCAGCCTCAGTGCCTGCGCCCTCTTCCCGCACCGCGACCCGCTGAACATCAACGTGGTCGGCATCGAACCCTTGCCCAGCCAGGACCTGGAGATGCGTTTTGCCGTGAAGCTGCGCCTGCAGAACCCCAACGAAACTGCCATCGAATACAACGGCGTGGCGCTGGACCTGGAGGTCAACGACCGCACGCTGGCGACCGGGGTCAGCGACCAGAGCGGCTCCATTCCACGCTATTCCGAAGCGATCTTGAGCGTCCCTGTGAGCATTTCGGCCTTTTCGGTGCTGCGCCAGACCCTCGGCCTGAGCCAGGCCCAGGGTCTGGATAACCTGCCCTATGTGCTCAAGGGCAAGCTCTCCGGGGGCCTGTTCGGCACCATGCGCTTTGTCGATCGTGGAACCCTGGACTTGCCGGGATCCGCGGCGACCTGGTGATTCACGCGGTGAACCGCACGCCGGGCCAGGCCCGCTCATCCACCACCAGTTCGAACACGTCCGGCCTGGCGTAATGACCGACCACGTCATAGTCATAACGCGCCCGCACCAAGTCATCGGTATCGATTTCGGCGGTCAATAGACCCGCGGTGTCCTTCAGCGGCCCGGCCAGCACATCCCCCATGGGTCCGACGATCACGCTGCCGCCAGCGATCAATGGACGCTCCGCCGGCCAGTGCTCGACATCGATGCCCAGCGCCTGAGGCGAGGCCTGGACCTGGCAGGCGCTGACCACAAAGCATCGCCCCTCGTGGGCAATGTGACGCATGGTCACCTGCCACATCTCCCGTTCATCCACCGTCGGCGCGCACCAGACCTCCACACCCTTGGCATACATCGCAGTGCGCAGCAGCGGCATCATGTTTTCCCAGCACACCGCCGCGCCGAGCCGCCCGACCTGGCTGTCGATCACCGGCAACGTCGAACCATCGCCCTTGCCCCAGATCAGCCGCTCGGTGCCGGTGGGCATCAATTTGCGATGCTTGGCCACCAGCCCCGCATCAGGTTCGAAGTACAGCGCCGTGCAATACAGCGTACTGCCGGCCCGTTCGATGACGCCCAACACCAGACTGGCTCCCGTGCGCGCCGCAAGCCCGGCCAACGCCTCGGTTTCTACGCCCGGTACGTCGATGGCATTGGCAAAGTAGCGGGCGAATGCCTCACGCCCCTCCGGCAGCCGGTAACCCAGTCGGGTCCCGAACCCTTCGCCCTTGGGGTATCCACCCAACAGTGCTTCGGGCATGACCACCAGGCGGGCGCCGGCCTGTCGTATGGCGTCTTCGTAGGAAAGGATCTGTGCCAGTGTCTCGTCCTTGCCGCCAGGCAAGGAACCGATCTGCAGGGCAGCCACAATGAATTTGGGCATGGGTGTTCAACTCCTTGGTCATCAGGTGTTGCTGATTCTCAGCCGTCGGCCGATCATGAATAAAGCCCCATACATTGCTAAACGATATGAACAATATGAATATCGACAACCTCGATCTCAACCTGCTCAAGACCTTCGAAGCCCTGCACGACGAATCCAGTGCCAGCCGTGCCGCCCTGCGCCTGGGCGTAACCCAGTCGGCCATCAGTGCGGCGCTGCGCAGATTGCGAAAGGTGTATGACGATCAACTGTTCGTGCGTACCGGTCGTGGCCTGGCGCCGACGCTGCGGGCCAATCAACTGAAGCCTGTGATCAGCGAGGCCCTGGACAAGTGCCGCCAGAGCCTGGCGATGATCGATCCGGATACCAATCATTACGACGGCCGTTCGGTCATCGTCGGCCTGTCCGACGACTTCGAGCTGGCCTATGGGCGCCGGCTGATCGAGGAAGTGGCGCGGCGGGCGCCGGGGTTACGCTTGATTTTTCGCCAGACCCACAGCCAGATCGTCGGTCGCAACCTGATGGAGCGAAATTTCGACCTGGCGATCACGGCGGGTGGTTTCACGGAACGGCTACTCAGCCGCCTGGTATTGGGCGAAGGCGACTATGCCTGCCTGGTCGACCCGGCGAGCCTGGAAGAGGACCAGCAGAATCTCAGCCTGGAGGCGTTCGTGGGCCGCGAACATCTGCTGGTGTCATCGGGCGGTTTCATCGGCATCACCGACGAAGGTCTGGCCGGGCTCGGTCTGAGCCGCAAGGTGTGTGCCTCGACCACGCATTTTGCCGCGTTGCCGTTCCTGCTCAAGGGCAGCCGGGCCGTGGCGACCATTCCGGGCCACGCCGCGCGGGCCATCACAGCGTTCGGTGGCCTGGCGTTGCTGCCCTGCCCCCTCGCCTTGCCCCGTTACCCCATCGAACTGGGATGGCGAACCCACACCCAGATGGATCCGGCGGTGGTCAAGGTTCGCGAAGCCATCGTCACGACCTTTGCGTAAGGTTTACTTGTTGGCGGCCATCAAGCGATTGACCTCGCTGCGCACCATGTTGGCGTATTCCGGAGGGGACATGCCATCCAGCTCGGCACGTACCCACTCGGCCCATTTGCCTTTGCGCTTGGAGCGCTCGCCAAACAGCCGGGCGGCGTCGCCCTTTGCCTTACCCAGGTTGTTCTGCAATAGCTCGAACAGTCGGGATTTTTCATCTTCCAGCGCGGCGCGCTCGGCCAGCGGCTTGTCAGCCAGATTGAAACTCATGGACATTACCTGTTGCGTAAATAGGCGACATCTTACACCTTGCGGAGAAACGTCTTAACCATCATTTAGGCTTGGCCATGCTGGCAACACCGGCCACTGCAACTTTTGCACAAGCGCAACACTCCACTGCTCACGGTAATCATCAGCAAGGAGTAATTCGATGGCTCGTAGACCCACCGCGCAAGCGAACGGAGAGCAAATCAAGGATCAAGTGTTCAGTGAACTGAAGGCTTTGATCGAAGAGTCGGAGAAACTGCTCAAGAGCAGCGACTCACTGGTCGGTGAGGATGCCGAAGACCTGCGGGGCCAGATTTCCCAGAAACTGCAGCAGGCCCTGGACTCGGTCGCCAGCGCACGGGAGCGTACCCGGCCCATGGTCGATGCCACTGAAATCTACATCGGCGGCCATCCATGGCAGACCGTAGCGATTTCCGCCGGCTTCGGGCTGGTGGTGGGCTTGTTGCTCGGACGGCGTTGAACGACAAACCCGTGGGAGCAAAGCTTGCTCGCGATAGCGGCGGACCGGCCAATCCAGTTCGACTGACTGACCCAATCGCGAGCAAGCTTTGCTGCCACAGGCTTGTGGCTTAAAACCGACTGTTATCAGGCAACCATTGCTTTGGATTACAACCCTGCCAATTCCCGCAACTGGGTCAGGGTCTGCTCATCCAGCGAAATCCCATGCTGATCGGAATGGCTGCGCTCCCTATGCCGGCGATCCCCCGGCAACCGCCGCAATCCCACACCCTGCATTTGCCTGACGAGCTCCTGGCTGCGCTCGGCAAAGTTCTGCCCGGCGGCCTTGCTCGGGTCGATCACGATCAGCAACTGCCCGGTCCACGGCGTCTTGGCCCCTGGATGGTTGTTCCAATCGAATTCGAAGGAGAAGTTGCCCCCGGTCAGGGCCGCCGCCAGCAGCTCGACCATCATCGACAACGCCGATCCCTTGTGTCCGCCAAACGGCAGCAGCGCGCCGCCCTGGAGAATCGCCTTTGGGTCGCAGGTCGGTTGGCCGAGGCTGTCCACTCCCATGCCTGGCGGTAACGACTCGCCCTTGCGGGCGGCAATCTGTACGTCGCCATGGGCGATGGCGCTGGTGGCCAGGTCAAATACAATCGGCTCGCCGCCGGCCCGTGGCGCGGCGAAGGCAATGGGATTGGTGCCGAACAACGGACGGTCCGCGCCGTGGGGTACCACGCACGTCATGCTGTTGACCACGCTCAACGCCACCAAGCCTTCGTAGGCAAACGGCTCGACGTCCGGCCAGAGGGCGGCGAAGTGATGGGAATTGCGGATAGCCAACACCGCGATACCGGCACTGCGCGCCTTCTCCACCAATAACGGTCGGGCAGCGGCGAGGGCTGGCTGGGCAAAACCGTTTCCTGCATCCACCCGGACGAAGCCCGACGCGACGTCTTCGACAACCGGCACGGCCTGACCGTTGACCCAACCGCTGTTCAGTGTCGAGACATAGCCAGGCATACGAAACACCCCATGGCTGTGGGCACCGTCGCGCTCCGCGCGGGCGCAGTTTTCGGCCAGGGTGCGGGCGACCTCGGCCGAGGGGCCATGTCGCAGAAATATCTTCTCCAGCAGTCCCACCAGGGCGTCAAGAGACAAAGGGCCGGAACCGGCGTGATCGGATAGCGCAGACATCTGAAGCTCCAGAATGATTGTTGGAGGTAGCCGTAGTGAGGAGGGAACAAAGCCGGATTAAACACCGCTTCAGGCGCGTGCTGTCAATCTTTTCACCGTGGGCATGCCTCGTGCTCCGCAGCCGGACAGGTCTGAAGCTTCGCGTGCGGTAACTATGTACCACCCTTGCCCTTCCCTCGTTCTCTAGGCTGGCCGCTTCATCCACGTATGTGCTGCCTCATGGCGCCTTGATCGAGAAGCAACGATGCCCCGTGAGAACACGCCACTGCTATTCCACGACGTCCTGGACGCCAACCGCCTGGACGAATTGAGCGCAACCCATGGGCTGACGCAAACCGACCTCCAATGGTTGCGCCACGCAGCCCTGCCCAACCACACGCTGCGTGTCGCGCAGACGCCGTCGATGTCTGCCGAAACCATTCTGCTCCAGGCCGAAGGGCAGCCCCCGATTCCGCTTGCCGGCTGCTTTGCGCTGACAACTTTGCCAGACGCCGGCACCTCGTCCCCCAAGCCTGCATTCCTCTATACGCCCCAGGGTGGAATCGAGAAATTTGACAGTCCACAGGCGCTCGAAACTCGGATCGACCAAATGCTCGCAACCCCTGTCGAGCGTGACGGCCTGTTCCAGCTCCTGTCCATGTCCCAACGCGCCGAACTAAACACCAGCACCGTTATCAGCCAGGCCCGACGGCCCCTGCACGGAGATGTGTTCAAGACCCAGATCGAATCCATCGAGCACGCTCAAAGCCTCAACGCGCTGACCATGGTCAATGAGCTGATCAAACTGCCCTCGCTGACCTCGATGCTTGACCACGTATTGAAAGAAGTACTGGCCAACCTCGACCATCAACAGACCCGAGTCGCAATCACCGCCGATGCGGGACTCGGTGATCCGACCATGGGAAAAGTGACCAACGACCTGTCATTGTCGGAAGCGGTCCTGGTGTACTTCCACCATCAGGGCCGGCCAGCCCGGCATGACGTTGATTTCATCCATCCGGAAATCAAGGTATCGACCCATAATGCGCAGCAGTGGGAAAGCCTGTTGCGGGTGACGGCTAAAAACCTGATTCCCAAGCTTATCGATTGCATCAAGGCCTATTGGGACGCCACCGGCCCATTCCATACCTCACGCCGGGAGCTGTTGTCGCGGGTTCTCAGCGATGCCCTGCGTGCAACCGTCCTGAGCAAACGGGAGCAACGGCAACTGACCGATGCACAAAGCCAGGAGCTGCTCCGCTTGTTCGGACCCTCCCGGCAGGACGAGACGCCTCTGTTCATCGAAACGGTTCGCCTCTGGGAATATGAGCCGCTCTATGTGGAGCTTGCCGGCTCGCTGATGATCAGCGGCAAGGACCATTACCTCTACAGGCCCAGTCATGACCTGCAAAAAGTGGACAATTACCGGGGGTTCAAGGACGCGCTGTTGGCTACGCCGACCAGTCCCGCGCACAAGGAGCAACTCTATAGCCTGTTGAGCCTGGAAGAACGCAACCGCTTTCTGCGCCTTGACCAGCCGCAGGTTTCTGGAGGTTCAGTGGCGTTGCCGGTATTCGAATCCCTGGCGGAGGCCATCATCGGCAAGCAGATCAATAACCTTCACTACGCACTGGAAATGTCCCGCCAGGGCACCGTGAACATCCACGCCCTGGTCGACAAGGCGCTGGATATCCGCTCCTTGATCAACAAGAATTTGCTGGAGCATGGAACCGACGGGCACTGGGGCAGCCTGCCGGCTTTCTATGGCGACTCGCGGCCGTCCAACTTCATGGCCGATCAACTGACGAGAAAGATCAAGAGCTATACCTCCGTCGAAGACGCTTTCAACGCCCTGTTCACCCAACTGCCACTCTCCAATGAAATATCACTGCACAACCAACTGAGAGGCCTGCTGCCTGAACTCAGCAATGTGTTTTCACTTGGGATACGTGCCGCAGCCGAGCTTAGAAAACTCGACGGAACACTGCCGCCCGCCGCAGACGATCTCATCAACAGTGTTTTTGCCTACGATGCCGACTACCCCAATCGCGAGCAGCGCATTGGGCTCAAAGGCTTTAGGCCCGATGCCTATTCGTTAAGGCTTGCATACACCAACGAGGGCGACGCGGCCTCCTTTCCCCTCGCCAACTGTTTTTTCCTGACCGAGCGCGGGGGGCTGGACACGCCTTACTCAGGCCTGGGAGTTCTCTGGACACCAACCGACGGCCTACAGGTTTTCCCCTCTGTCGAGGTCGCGACGACACAATTGACCCGAAACCTGCTCGACTCCCGCAAACGCTTTGGCCTGCTCGCGAACCTGCCCTGCGCCCAACGCAAGCCTCACGGGCGTTATCAGCTCGAGGCCTTTGAGTTGATCGAAGACAACGTATTGCTGAATCGGATGAATTCGTTCATCAGGTTGTTCGAGATCGAACACGGCTATCTGAAGACCTTGAAAACCCGGAACTGGCAATTGACCGGAACGGGCTTGGCCAAAAGCCTTGAAGCGTTACTGAACAAGGGAGCCCCCACCAATCTGACCCGTGCCAAACGCATCGCCCAGGCGGACAGGTGGCAACAGAAACTGCCTGCCTGGCTCGGCATGGCCTCTCTTGAAGATCAGCGCCTGCATATCAATCTGCTTGAGCAATATCGAGACAGCGTGATCGACGGCAAGGACTACCTGGACGGTATTGAACCCTTGCAGGCCTACACGCATAAAAAACTGAAAGCGCTGTTGGATGCGCGCTTCACCGAAAAAGACCTGGACCCTGCGACCATTCAGATCACACCGAACCTCGCACTGGCGGTGCCACCCAGTTCCCTGACCGAATTCGCCCTGAATCATATCGATGTCACTCAAAAAACCGGATTCAAGGTGTCCTCGACGTCCAGACGCAAGCTGCCTGACAGCTTGAACGAGACGGCGGTCAAGCAGCTGCTGCTGTCACTGGATGTCGCCACCTCGTATAAACAACATGTGCTGGACAAGCTGTCCGGCACGACGGAGGACGTTCAACAGAGAAAGCAGCGCTTCCGCCAACAACTACCCTGGCAACTGCTGCAATACGCTCACGCACGGTGCCTGCAACAGTACCTCTCCCCTTCGGCCTTCGATTTGATTCACCAAGTGCTGGACATGCCGGACGCCCTTGCTCGCCAAGCGTTGAGAGGTGCCAGCGCGCTGATTCGTCCATTGGAACTGATCAAAACCGAAGGCGCCGCGGCGATCAAGGCACTGGGGCTTTACCTGATCGGGTCGGGTACCGATGCGAAAGCGCCCCACGTCCTGTACGCCCCCTACCATACGGGCCCGGGCTTCACCGAGTTCAAGGACGAAGCGAGTGTCGTGGCCGCCTTCAACCGGCCAGGGCCACTGCAGGACCTGTTGATCAGTCGGCTGCCCGCCAACCAGCAAAGCATATTCAAAAACCTGTTTACCGCCACCATCGGGCAGCTATCGGAAATTACCCTGGCCTCGAATCCAGTCCAGACGAACCTCATTGATACATTGTTCAACGACAATACCCGTCTGTTATCGGACTTGCTGACCACCCAAACGGATAGGAAACGTCAGTTCGACTGGGAAACCGTGCGGCATCTGCTCAGCGTCGGTGCCAGGTTCGTGGGCAGACAGCTACCGGGCAAACTGACTTTTTTCGAGACATTGTGGGAAAGCTATCAGGACTTCAAGTCTTCCTCCGAAGCGCTGCAGCAGCATGACTGGAAAAGCGGCCTGCATGATTTCATTGCCGGGGCCGCGGAAATGGTGTCACTCGGTTTCATGAATCGGGAGGATACGTTCGGGCTGCTCGCTCCCATCGGCCCGGCCTCGCAAAACGCCCCTGCGGCCCCGATCAATTGGAAGGACGTCGCGTCCACCGCCCCGATCCGTACCAACCTGCAAGCTTTCGAGGCCGCGGGCATAAGCCTCCACGATCTGCAAAAGAACCCCGCTGATGGGACCTACAAGGACACAGGCTCCGGCAAGCTCTATGTCAGTGTTGTTGGCAAAGTCTTTCAGGTGGCGAAGGCCAATCAGGTCTGGCGCGTTGTCCATGACAAGGGAATGGGGCCGATACTCAAAAGATTGCCTGAAAGCCAGGAGTGGGTCATTGACCCGCAACGACAGACCATTCGCTACGGCAAGGTGTTGTCGACCCTCGCGAATGCGTACAGCGACTACAAGGCTTCAGACACACTGAATATCGAAGCCCGAGGCATGGCTGAGATACGCAGGAAATACCCTCACCATGCAAACGTCATTGTGCAGGCACTGGAGACAGCCAGGCATTACTCCCTCAATGCGCTTCATAATCTCGATCAAGCCCGGCAGCAGGTTTCAAAGGGCTCCCGGCTGGAGACTTACCTCAAGACATTTTTTGGCGTCGACCAGGTCGATGCCCGTTTGATCGCAAAGATTCATGCCGCTGTTGCGCCGATATGCCAGGTATTGGCCGATCCATCCTGGGAAGCGCAAAACCAGAAACGCATCGTGATCGGCAATCTCAAGAACGCCAACGACACGGCGACGGCATTCGTGCTCGAACCCAACGCAGGCGGGAAAATCTACCTCACCCAATTTTTCTTCGACGTAGGGCTGGACCCGTACAAGATCATCGTCCCCGAGTCCTTCAATGTCGACGCTCATGCCCAGGGAGCCACCCTCATCCACGAACTGAGCCACCAGTTGATCGATACGCACGACATTGTTTATCTGGACGCTCTGTTGCCATTCCTCGACCTGATCTCGCAAGTCACGCATGACGGACGAGCCCAGTACGACAGCCTGGACGACCAGCAACACAATGGGCTCTCGCTGACCACGCCACGTTCAAGGTTGTTTATGGGGTGGGATAGCGCAGCCAGTACGTTCAAGAGCCTGGAGTTGCTTCCCGAGTTCAAGGCCACCGCCAAGGAAATCCTCAAAGTCACCGGCGCCAGGACCATGAACGAGGCGCGAGATATCTTTCTGAACCCTGGCTCGGCGGACAAGCGCGTCGACGTCATCCTTCGAAACGCCGACTCGCTGACCCTGCTCATCTGTGAGTTGGGGCGCCAGCTCGACCCGCCCTCATGAACGGGTTCGCCCCCCGACCGGATGCAAAAAAACATCGCCTGTACTCGACCAATCACAAGGGTTTAACGACATCCCGGCGAATTTTTCACATCACGGCCCGCATGATTGGCCGTTCCTCTTGAGGGAGCACGTGTGACTATTTCTGATCAGGCTGGTAAGGACCTTTTGCATGCAAAACGCGCAACTGCCTACGGAGAATAAGCCGGGGTCGAACGGCGTCCCGATGACGACCACCAATAACGTGCACGCCAAAACGACGGAGCGAGGCAGCAACGAGCGCATCAAGCGCCTGCTCAAGAGCTTCGGACTCAGGACCAGCCTGATCCGCCTCAAGGTCATCGACATGTTGCTCACGACCACCATGGAGAACCGTTGCCTGGGCGCACGGGGCGTGCACAGCCAGCTATTGGCGCTGGACATTCCCTTGTCCTTTCTCAGCGTTCGCGAGGTGTTGAAGCGCCTGTGCAGCGAGGGCGTGGTGACGCTCAACCCCGACAAGAGCTACAGCCTGCACCACAGGGCCATGGCCGTGCTCGCGGCCGGGGAATCATGCGAGTGACCTGTACGGTTAATCTGAGTAGACGAATTAGCCACACAGGCCACTAGGGCTTGACCTTGCGCCGCATCACGCCGTTGATCACCACCACGATCACCGCCACGGCAATGGCGATGTATTGAAACAACTGTTCGCTGATCATGCCTTTGTTCTGCATCCACGACAGTCCCAGCATGATCGCCAGGACCACGAGGACAATCAGAATCGAGTATTTCAAACGTTGCGAATGAGTCATTGCCAGTTCCTGAATGTATCTGTTCTGTATCCGCTCGCTTGCCAGGTGCCTACCCGGTTTCAGGGGCAGCGGCAGCCGACGGGGTCCCATGGTACAGCCGAAGGAGCGCCGTCGCGCAACCACGGTGCTCGACCATGAGGATTTTATTTATGTTTCGTCGCATGTCACTGCTGCTGCCGCTGTTATCAATCCTGACGCTGAGCGACTGCCTCCTTTTTCCACCAGGCCACGGTCATTGAGAAGGACCGGGACATCCGGGTGGTCCGGGTTTCGACCAGCACCGCTAGGACCTTCCCCGTGAGTTCTGGTTGAATCGTCTGCAGCGAGTCTCCAATGCTACGACCCCTCCTACTAATCAAGCTGTAAGTTACTGACTTAATTAGGAAATAAATGTCCGCTGCTGCGGACATTTTCTTACACCCGCCAAGCACATTTCCTCCGCTAACACCGGGGAATTCTGTCTTTCAAGCCTTATCACCCCCCACGTATTCTCGAATAAGAGGCGCTCACCTCTTTACTCAAAATAAACGTTGGGAATGCCAAACTTGCTGACAACTTTCTCGCCTAAACGACTGACAGGTTTCTGCCTGGCTATCGCACTCTTTGAATTATTAACGTACATGGCCAGCGACCTGGTCATGCCCGCCATGCTCGCCGTTACCGAAGAACTCGGAGCGGCGTCGGATCAGATTCCCTACGCGTTCAACCTCTATCTGCTGGGTGGCGTCCTGCTGCCTTGGTTGATCGGGCCGCTGTCGGATCGCCACGGACGTCGACCGTTCATGCTGGTCGGTTGCGCCGGGTTCGTGCTGGCTTGCGCGGCGACCACCCAGGTCACCCAGATGCACGGGTTCAATGGCCTTCGCCTGATCCAGGGCATGGGCCTGGGTTTCGTGATCGCTGTCAGCTATCCCGCCATACAGGCCATGTTCAACGAGTCGGATGCCGTGCAAATCATGGCGCTGTTGGGCAACCTGGCCCTCCTGTCCCCCTTGCTGGGGCCCTTGCTGGGTGGGTTGCTGCTGCAATGGCTGTCCTGGCGCGAACTGTTTCTGCTGCTGGCCGGCCTCGGTGCAGTGAGCTGGCTGGCGCTCTGGGGCTTCATGCCCCGCCTTCCCAAGCCGGTTCCACCAGGCCGCCGACAGCCGTCACCTGTTCCTTTCGAACTGGGTGCGCTGATCAAGCGGTATGGCGCCTTGCTCAGTCATCCCCGATTCATGGCGGCCAGCGTTGCGTTGGGGCTGATGAGCCTGCCACTGATCGCCTGGATCGGCCTGTCACCCCTGCTGCTAGAGGGACAAGGGGTTTCACCACTGGTGTATGGGCTGTGGCAGATCCCGGTGTTCGCCGCCGTGATCCTCGGCAATCTCCTGCTCAACGCCTGGGTGGAACGGGTCGGCGTAGGCGGCGTGCTTCGTTGTAGCCTCTGGCCCCTGTGCGCCGGCCTGGCGGCCTTGGTCATTGCCAGTCGGTTCGCCCTTTCCCTACCTGTGCTGGTCAGTGGACTTTCGTTGTACGCCCTCGGCCTCGGCATGGGCAACGCGGCGCTGTATCGACTGGCGTTGTTTACCAGTGACGACAGCAAAGGGTTGGTCTCGGCCATGGTCGGGATGATCTCCATCGCCGTGATGAGCGTTGCCGGTTCGTTGCTGGCGTCATTGGGCGCCGGCGACAGCCTGGAATCCTTTGCCTTGATGGCCGGTATCGCCGGGCTCAGTTGTCCTGTCGCGTTGCGCCTGTTCATGTCGCGACCGGTCGCTCACGTTTGAGTTGCTCCGCTTCTAAGGAAAGTTATCCGATGATTCATTTTCCCCACTCCGATGCGCTGTGCGCATTGCCCCGACCCTACAGTCCCGATTCGATACCCTCCGGACTGTTCGATCGAGCCATGGCCGAGATCAGCCTGTTCCATAGCCACCCTACCCCGGGCTACGAAGACTGGCTCAACGCCAACGGGCTCGCCGTCGAGGACCTGGAGCATCTGACGGACTGGTCGCGCCTGCCGCCCATCTACGCCGACTACTTCAAGCAGCGCTTGCTGGTCAGCCCTACGGGCGAGGAGGCCCTGGAACTCACGTCCTCCGGTACCGGCGGCCAGAAAAGTCGCATGCGCTATGACGAACGCAGCATGGCGGCGGCCCAGGCGATGGTAGCGCGCATCTTCGATCTCTACGGTTGGTCCACGCCGGATGCGCCCTGCAACTACCTGTTGCTCAGCCATGAACCCGAACCGGACAATCGCCTCGGTACGGCCTATACCGACCAGTTCCTGTGTCGCTTCGCCCCGGTCAATAGCCTTGTCTATGCCTTGCGCCGTACCGGCAATGGCCATGAGTTCGACGTTTTTGGTGTTATCCGTGCCCTGCAGGCCTTCGCCGAGCAAGGGCTGCCCGTGAGGATCCTCGGCTTTCCGGCGCTGCTTTGGCACGTACTCGAACGCATGCGCGAGAGCGGTGTACCGAACCTGACACTCGCGCCTGATTCCCTGGTGTTCCTCGGCGGCGGCTGGAAGAAACAGGCTGCCCAGGAAATGCCCCGCCATCAGGTCTATGCGCGCATCGCCCGGCAACTGGGCATCGAGGCCCATCGCTGCCGCGACGGTTATGGTGCGGTCGAGCACGCCGTGCCCTACATCGAATGTGCCCATCATCGGTTTCATGTGCCGGTCTATTCGAAAGTCTTCATCCGACACCCCTCGAATTTCGACGTGCAACCGTTCGGCGAAGCCGGATTGCTGTCGTTCGTTTCGCCCTATATCTCCTCCAGCCCCGCCCACGCCGTGGTGATGAGCGACCTGGCGACCCTGCACCCCGCCAACTGCGAATGCGGTTCGAGCACCCAGTGGTTCGAACTGCACGGCCGTGCCGGCACCAGCGCCAGCTGAAGCTGCGCCATGGCTGCCGCTGAACTGATCAAGGAGCATTGAGATGTACCTCATCAACGGTCAACTGCATGGGAGCCTGACACTCGACCAGGCCCTCGACCACCTGCAAGCGCAACTGCCCGCCCTCCTGGCCTCGGCGCCCTCGAGCGACAGCGTGCTCGACTGCGCCGAGGCGTTCGCCCAACGACTGCGCGCAGGACGGGAAGCGTTCCTCGACGAGGACCACCGCCAGGCACTGATCACCTTCTGCAGCCGCGAGCACCTGAGCTTGAAACTTGCGCGGGAGCTGGGACCGGATCCCCGCTCGCTGCGGCGCATCGACTATAGCGATGGACCCTTTGAAACCTGGCAGCCCTTGGGCCTGGTGGTGCATGTCACGCCGAGCAACGCACCACTGCTGGCGTTCTGCGCGGCCCTGGAAAGCCTGCTGGCGGGCAATATCAACTGGATACGCCCGAGCACACGGGACGGGGATTTGACGGCGCGCCTGTTGGCGGCTTTTCTGGCGTGCGACAGCAGTGGCCGGCTCTGCGATTACCTGGCGGTGTTGCCGGTTTCCCACCATGACAGCCAACGTCTTTTCGCCCTGGCACAAGGTGTCAGCGCCTGGGGCGGCGAAACGGCGCTCAAGGCCCTGCGCGAACAGGTCCCAAGCGGATGCCGCTGGATCGACTGGGGGCATCGCGTCAGCTTCGCCTATATCACGCCTCACGCCGCTAGCCCCCAGGCATTGGATAACCTGGTGGATGAAATCTGCCTCCTCGACCAGCAAGCCTGCTCCAGCCCGCAATGGCTGCTGGTCGACACTGACGACCCCGTCGTGATGGAGCGAGTGGGTAGCGCCCTGGCCGCCGCATTCGAGCGCAGAGCCGGACGCTGGCCGGCCCTGGCGCTCACCACGGCCGAAGCGTGTGAGATCACCACCCGAACGGCACTCGCCCGACTGGACCACAGCTTCGCCGGCCATGCGGGCCAGGTCTGGACCGGTGAGGGTTGGCGCGTCCTCTGGGAACATCATCGCGACCTGTCGCCGTCGCCGCTGTTTCGCACGCTGCTGCTGCGGCCCGTCCCCCAAGCGCGGGTGATCGAGACACTGCTGCCTTGGCGAAACGTCTTGCAGAGCTGTGCACTCATCTGTGAACCGGAACAGGCGCCAGGGCTGACACGTCGCCTGATAGCTGCTGGCGTATCCCGCCTCTCGACAACCCGTGAGATTCAGCAGGGCTACGACGGCGAGCCCCACGACGGCGTTTACGCACTGCAACGCTTGAGCAGGCGGGTGTCGGTCGGCCTTGACCCCCACGTCGCGAGTCATCGTGTCACCCTGGACACCTCTCCAGCGCCGATATCGGTGAGTCCTTCTACGCCGATCATGGACAAGGCAGCCTTCATGGCCCTTCCCATCCCCCCTCAGGCGCAACTGTTCTTCCGTTCCGGCGGCAGCAGCGGCGAGCCCGTGCTGTCGTGCTATAGCTATCGCGACTTCGATCGCCACATGCAGGCCGCCGCCGACGGACTGCGTGCGGCCGGCCTGGACCCGGCGCATGACCGGGTGATGAACCTGTTCTACGGGGGCAACCTCTACGGCGGCTTCTTCAGCTTCTCGAAAATTCTCGAACAGATGAGCGTCGTGCATTACCCCATGGGAGCACCGGCGGACGATGCATTCGACGAAATCGCCCGGATGATCGTCGCCCATGGCATCAACACGCTGATCGGCATGCCGAGCACACTGCACCGCCTGTTCTCCAGCCAACGGCAAATCCTTCAAAGCTACGGCGGTGTGCGCAAGGTCCTGTTGGGCGGCGAGCACCTGGGGCAAGCCAGCCGGCAATTGTTCCTGGACTGCGGCGTCACCCGGATTCGCGCGGCCCTGTACGGCAGCGTGGACGCAGGCCCGCTCGGCCATGCCTGCGCCGCCAGCGACGACGGCGTGTTCCACTTGATGGACGCCATTCAACACCTGGACATCATCGAGTTGGAGCGGGATGCTCCGGTCACGCCGGGGGAAATCGGGCGCTTGCTGTTCACTTCCCGACAGCGCCAGGCGCAACCTCTCCAGCGCTACGACGTCGGCGATTGCGGGCGCTGGTTGCCAGGCCCCTGCCCTGGTGGTCTGGAATCACCCAGGTTCGAGTTGCGTCAGCGGCACGGCCGCGTGCTGCGTGTCGCCACGGAGTCCATCAACACTCGGGCGCTTGCCGAGCTGGCCCAGGTGGCGATTCAAATCGTCCTCGATCACGACAGCGGCGGCTGTGAGCGCATGCTGATCCGCGCCGACGGCGAAGCCGAAACGGTACGACGCAGGGTCCTGGCATTGCAGCCGCTGCGCGCATCCGTCGATGCCGCACTGTTGGTACTGGAAGTCCAACGCTGTGCACCCGAATGTTTTGAACAGAACAGACACAGCGGCAAAGTCCCGCTGGTGATGGATAACAGAAGCCCCGGTTGATAGCCCTTCACCCACGCCTTATCCAGCGTACTTCATAGCCCGAGAGCCCCTGATGAGCCCTTCCTTCCCATTTGAACAATGGCTGGCCCACATTCGCCTGCATTCAAAGTATTACCAGCAACACTGGAAGCATTTACCCGCGCAAGGCTGCGCTTTTGAGGACCTGCCGATTGTCGATGCCAGGGATTATTGGCGCGGCAGTCATGACCTGGACACCTGGGATGTATTGACCGGACCAGTCACGGACGCACTGGTCTATAAAACCGGAGGCACGACCAGCCAGGGAAAGCTGTCGGTGTTCACCCACGGGGAATGGCAGCGGATGCTCGATGGCTTCGCAGACGGCCTGTCCGCCCAGCTTGAAACAGGCGATCGAGTCGCCAATCTGTTCTTTTCAGGGGACCTGTATGCGAGTTTCCTGTTCATTCATGGAGCCCTCTGCCACGTGGACCTCCCGATCACCGAGTTTCCCTTTACCGGATCGGTCGATCCCGAGGTACTGGCCGATGCCGTCACTGCGCACCGTATCAATGTGCTGGCGGGCGTCCCGGCACATCTGCTGGCCATTGCCAGCCATCTGAGCCGACAGGGGCGAACGCTGCCCGGTATCACCGCCGTGCTGTTCGGCGGGGAGCACCTGTTCGAGCGCCAACTTCCGATGTTGAGACAAGCCTTTCCCCAGGCGCGCTTCGCGTCCGTCGGTTATGCCAGTGTGGACGCCGGATTGGTGGGGGCCAGCGCCCCTGATTGCGGACTCGGCGAACACCGCGTATTCGATGAGCAGACCCGGATAGAAATCATCGATGAAGTAAGCGGCGAGGTCATCGAGATCTGCGACCGTCCCGGCAACCTGGTGGTGACCAACTTCACCCGGACCCTGATGCCGATGGTGCGCTATCCAGTGGGCGATCGGGCCTGTTGGCGCGAGCCTGTCGGCACTCCGCGGCGCAAGTTCGAATTGGCCGGACGTAGCGCGCAGAGCCAGCGAGTGCGGGTCGGCGTGGCGTCGCTGTTCCCACAACACATTGGCGAGATCATCCACAGCATTGGCGGCGAACTTCAATGGCAACTGATCATCGAGTCCGTCGAAAACAATGATCGCGTGGTGCTCAAATGGGTACCCGACAACCCGTCGAACCGCAGCGAGTCACTGTCCCAGGCGCTGAAATTCGCTTTGATCGAGCAACATCCGGGCATCGATCAACTCAACCTGCAGGTCCATGTCTGCCAGGCGCAGGACCTGGAACGTCACCCACGCTCCGGCAAACACCTGACGGTCATCGACCGTCGGGTCTATGGCCCGATGGCAGCGAGGCACGCCAGATGAGCGCCTTGGTCATCAGGACGTTCAGCCCCACGGATGCCATCGGAACCAGCGAACTGTTCCGCCGGGTATATGGCGATCACTACGTCTCGCCGGACGTCTACGTACCCCACATGATTTGCCAGCACAACCAGCATCGACATTGGTTTTCCATGGTTGCCGTGATGGAGGACCGGGTGGTGGGCCACGCCGCGTTGTGCCGACCTGCCGCGAACCGGGAGGATGCAGAACTGGCGCTAGTGGCAGTGGATCCGGCGCTACAATGCCGTCAGATTGCCACCCGCCTGGGCCGGCAACTGCTGGACCGCTGTGAAGACCTCGGCCTCGCCAGGCTGTCCATCAAACAGGTCACCAGCCACCCCTACAGCCAAAGATTGGCGCTACGACTCGGTTTCCATGATATCGGGCTGATGCCCGACCATGTGCCTTCGCCGTTCGCCGCAGCCCAGGCCGAGACCATTGTGGTCGGTTGTCAGGTGATGGGCGACCATCAGCGACCGTTGCCGCACGTGAATTGGCCTGCTCCATGCCAATGGCTGATGACCCCGTTGGTTTCGCACTTCGGCACCACGTTCGACGACGCACCTACCTCGATGCAGCCGTTGCAGATCAGCTCATTACCCGGGCGTATCGACGTCGTCGCCGGGCACATGAGCCGGCATCTGGCCAGGCAGCTGCAACGCTTGCCGGCCCACTGGTCGATCGCGGTACGACTCGGACTGCGGCGACAGTTCCCCGAGGATTATCGGCAGCTGATGGCTGCCGGATTCATTTTTACCGGACTGATGCCCGCCGAAGGCGAGCTGAACTGGCAGGCGCTGTTTCACCGTAGCGCGTTGGCTCGCCAGCTGGACCTGCGTGCCGGGCCGATGCAACGGCTGCACGATGAGCTACAGGCCCATACGCAGAACTGGAGAGGTGCGCAGTCCAACTCGGCGGCGTGACAAGGCAACATTGGCGACGAACGGTACCCCTTGCCAAGCGTGCGGCATTCAAGCGCCATGGCGAGGGGCCGATATAACAACGTCTACCGTCCCGAAAGATGCCTTCGAGCAAGGAACTCTCCAATGCCCTCATTCCGCACCATTCAGGCTCGCTACACGCTGTTCCTGGTCTTATTCATCCTGGTGTTGTCCATCCTGACCGTCGTGGGCATCAGCTATCTGGTCGCACCCAAGCTGCGCCAGACCGAAGAGCAAGTGGTGCTCAATCGCATTGGCGAAGTCGCGGAACAGATCCAGGGCGAGCTGAACAAAGTGCAGGCTCAACAGCGCAGCATCACTCAGACCATTCCGTTGCTCGACAGCGATGCCATCGACAAGGTACTCCCGGGCCTGGTGGACCAATATGGCGAACCGAAGGTCTTCGGTGGCGGGATCTGGCCGCTGCCCAACCAGCGCGCCGAAGGACGCAACAAGTTCAGCACGTTCTGGCACCGCGACAGCTCCGCCAAACTGGTGGTCAATACGTTCTGGAACAGCGACGCCGCGCCGAACTACTACGAGCAACCCTGGCACAAGGGCGGCATGGCCACCCCGCCCGGCAAATGCGCCTGGGCCGCCGCCTATAAAGATGACGCCAGCGCCGAACCACGCACGAACTGCGCCATGGCCATCCAGAAAAACGGCGCGCCTTATGGCGTCTCTACCATCGACGTGACCCTGGGGTTCTTCAATGACCTGGCGGCGCGCAAGGAAGCCGACCTGAACGCTGAAATGCTGATTGTCGAAGGCGACGGCAAGATCATCAGCAACAGCTCGCGCATCAGCGGTCCGATCGTCCTCAAGAACATCAGCGAACTGGCGGCCACTTCGCCGTTTGCCGCTCAGGTGAAGGCGGGCCTGGCTCAGCGCGACCAGCCGTTGCAGCGGGTCGAGTTCGACAACAAGGGCGAAGCCAGCACGTTCTTCATGCGTCCCATCGAAGGCACGCCCTGGTTCCTCGCCACCGCCTTGCCAACCCGCCTGATCACTGCCCAGCGCGATGACGTGCTGAACACCCTCAGCCTGCTGCAGATTCCGATGGTGATCCTGCTGGTGCTGATGCAGTTGTATGCAATCCGCCAGTTGACCGGCCGCATGAAGATACTCAAGGGCAACATCGATGCGCTGTCCACCGGCGACGCCGATCTGACCCGACGCATCACCATCCGTGCCGAGGACGAGCTGGGAGCGATTGGTCATTCGGTCAACCGCTTCATTGTTTACCTGCAAGACATGATCAGTGAGGTTACCCAGGCAACCGGCGCCATGGCGTCGAGCCTGGACAACCTGCAACGGACGTCGGCCCATACCAGCGAAATCCTGATGCGCCACGCTTCGGCAACCGACCAGACCGTGACCGCCATTACCCAGATGAGCTCCACAGCCGAGAGCGTGGCCAATAACGCCGCCGAAACGGCCGCGTTCACCCAGCGCGCCAACGAACACGCCGACCGCTCTCGTGTCGTGGTGGGTGAAGCCTCCAACAGCGTGGTGGCCTTGATCGATGAGGTCGCCAGCGCCACCCGCAAGGTCGAGAGCATGCAGCAGGACGCGCAACGCATCACCGAGATTCTCGGCGTGATCGGTGCCATTGCTGGACAGACCAATCTGCTGGCACTCAACGCTGCCATCGAAGCCGCCCGGGCCGGCGAGCAGGGTCGCGGTTTTGCAGTGGTGGCCGACGAGGTCCGTGCTCTCGCCGCCCGTACCCAGGCCAGCACCTCGGAAATCAACGAAATGCTCAGCCGCCTGACCAAGGGCGTGAGTTCGTCGGTTTCGGCGATGGAAAATACCCAGGCCAGTTGCCAATCGGCTGCCGACGCGACCTCCCGGGTCAACGCCGGCCTGGATGAAATGGCCGGCTCCGTCGGTCAGATCAACAGCCTGAGCACCCAGATCGCTACGGCCGCCGAACAACAGAGCGCCGTGACCGAAGAAATCAACCGCAGCATGGTGCAGATCCGCCATATGGTGGAGGAACTGGTGGAAGGCGGATTGGCCAGCGAAAACAACACCCGGCAACTGCTGGAAGCCAACAGTCGGGTGAATGCGATCATGGGGCGGTTCAAGCTTCGCTGAGAACGGCTGCTCCCATGCAGCCCTGAGGGGCTCATGGGAGCATTGCTCACCACCACTCCCCTGTGGGAGCGAGCCTACTCGCGATGGCGGTGGGTCAGCTTGCATTGATGTCGAATATCAAACCGCTATCGCGAGCAAGCTCGCTCCCACACTGGATCTTCAGTCGGTGAGCTTGCGAGCAGCGGCGACTATTCATTCCATCCACCTGACAATTCTGTCATCCGCCCCTCAGCACCCTGTCAGCTCGTAACCGCTACTCTGGTATCCTCCCGCCAACCCGCTCCACACGAGACCGCTTCCATGGCCAATCCCCTGCATCTGCTCGCCCTGAGCGTCCTGTTCATGACCACCCTGGCCCAGGCCGCCACACCGACCACCATTGATGTGCACCGCGATGCCAACTGCGGCTGCTGCAAGAAATGGATCGCTCACTTGCAAGAGAACGGCTTCAAGGTCAACGACCATGTCGAAACCGATATGAGTTCAGTCAAGCAACGCCTGGGCGTGGCACCCAACATGCGTTCCTGCCATACCGCCGAGATCAACGGCAAATTCGTCGAGGGCCACGTCCCTGCCGATCAGGTACGGGCGTTGAGCCAGCGTGATGACTTGCTCGGCGTGGCCGCGCCCGGTATGCCCATGGGCTCGCCCGGCATGGAAATGGACGGCATGAGCGATGCCTATCAGGTGATCGGCCTGAAAAAAGACGGGACGCAAACCGTGGTAGCGGATTACCCGGCCCACTGACGGGACATCGCCGCACCCTGTCATGGCGCATTTTCCCCTGGGTGGGTTGAACATTCCGGCCTGTCGATTGCCTGTGGTTAATGTCGCCATAACCGGGCCGCTCCAGGATCGGCCGGCTGCCACAAGGAGACTGACCATGCCACGCCCCACACTTCGCTGGTTACCCAGCCTGTTCCTGACCGCCGCCCTGCCATTGCTCGTACATGCCGAAAGCGCGCAAGGGCCAGCCTACGGGCCGGAACTCCAGGGTTTCGATTACCCCTATACCCTCAAGCACTTCGCCTTCCAGTCCCAGGGCAAATCCCTGCAGATGGGCTACATGGACGTACCGGCCCAGGGCAAGGTCAATGGCCGCAGCATTGTGCTGATGCATGGCAAGAATTTCTGCGCCGCCACCTGGGGCGACTCGATCAAGACCCTCAGCGAGGCCGGTTACCGGGTGATTGCAGCGGACCAGATCGGTTTCTGCACGTCCAGCAAGCCCGATTACTACCAGTACAGCTTTCAACAACTGGCCACCAATACCCAGTCCTTGCTCAAGGCCCTTGGCATACAGAAAGCAATCATCCTGGGACACTCCACCGGCGGTATGCTCGCCACCCGCTATGCCTTGCAGTATCCCGATCAGGTAGAGCGCCTGGCGATGGTCAACCCCATCGGCCTGGAGGATTGGAAGGCCCTTGGCGTGCCCTACCGCACTGTCGATCAATGGTACGAGCGAGAGCTGAAGCTCAACGCCGACGGTATTCGCAATTATGAGCGCACGACCTACTATGGCGGCCGCTGGAAACCGGAGTTCGAGCGCTGGGTGGACATGCTCGCCGGCTTGAACAAGGGACCCGGACACACCCAGGTCGCGTGGAACTCGGCGCTGATCTACGACATGATCTTCACCCAGCCGGTCTACTACGAATTCAAGGACCTGAAGATGCCGACCCTGCTGCTGATCGGCACTGCCGATACCACGGCCATCGGCAGCGATATCGCCCCACCGGCGGTGAAAGCCAAGCTCGGCCGCTACGAGGTACTGGGCAAACAAGCCGCCCAACTCATCCCGCAGTCGACCCTGGTGGAGTTCCCTCATCTGGGGCACGCTCCGCAGATGGAAGAGCCGGACCGGTTCCATGAAGCGTTGCTGAACTGGCTGAACAAACCCACTCCCTGACGAGGTGCTCCATGGCGGTGCAGATAGCGGTCATCGACGATTGGCAAGATGTGGCACGGGACGTGGTGGACTGGTCGGGCCTGGAGAGCATCGGCCAGGTCACAT
>Ga0157373_10000552_pt1 | contig 29347 bp, 24 predicted proteins | sample C65metaG_FD_113460 | JGI IMG/M metagenome (GOLD analysis project Ga0157373, IMG submission 113460) | Corn rhizosphere microbial communities from Kellogg Biological Station, Michigan, USA - C6-5 metaG | ecosystem: Host-associated > Plants > Roots > Rhizosphere > Soil | place: USA: Michigan... | reverse complement strand
GGCGTTGCTGGGTCTTGTTGATGATCTTCAGGCTGTAGATGTTCTCGATCAGGCCCTGGCTGTTTTCACGGAACAGGCCGCGGTCCTTGCTCACGTCCAGGGAGACCATCGGCCGCTCCACCAATGCCACCACCAGTGCGCCGATCATCACCAGCAGCACGGCGGTATAACCGATCAGCCGCGGTCGTAGCAGATGGGTCTTGCCACCTTGCAACTGACGTTCGGAGGTGTATTTGACCAGCCCGCGGGCGTAACCCATCTTGTCCATGATCGAATCGCAGGCGTCGATGCAGGCCGCGCAGCCGATGCATTCCATTTGCAGGCCGTCGCGGATATCGATGCCGGTCGGGCAGACCTGCACGCACATCTGGCAGTCAATGCAATCCCCCAGGCCGAGATTGGCCGGGTGCGCATCGCGCTTGCGAGGGCCGCGGATTTCGCCACGGGCGGCGTCGTAGGAAATGGTCAGGGTGTCTTTGTCGAACATCACGCTCTGGAACCGCGCATAGGGGCACATGTGCATGCACACCGCTTCACGCAACCAGCCGGCATTGAGGTAGGTGGCCCCGGTGAAGAACAGCACCCAGAACAGGCTCACGCCGGCCATCTGCAGGGTCAGCAGTTCTTCGGCCAGTGGCCGGATCGGCGTGAAGTAGCCGACGAAGGTCAGGCCGGTGAGCAGGCTGATGGCCAGCCACAACGTGTGCTTGGCCGAGCGGCGCAGCAGTTTCTCCAGGCTCCAGGGCGCGGCGTGCAGCTTGATCCGCTGGTTGCGATCGCCCTCGGTGATCTTTTCGCACCACATGAAGATCCAGGTCCAGGAGCTCTGCGGGCAGGTGTAGCCGCACCACACCCGGCCGGCGAACACGGTGATCGCAAACAGGCCGAAGGCGGCGATGATCAGCAGCGCCGACAGCAGGATGAAATCCTGGGGCCAGAAGGTGGCGCCGAAGATGTGGAATTTGCTTTCGGCCAGATCCCAGAGTACCGCCTGGCGTCCGCCCCAGTTCAACCACACCGTTCCGAAGAACAGCAGGAACAGCACACCCGCGCCGCTCATGCGCAGGGTGCGGAACAAGCCGCTGAAGCTGCGGGTATGGATCAGATTATCGGTGGTCCTGGCCTTGATCTTCGCGGGCGCGGGTTCGAAGGTCTGTATCAACTGGACGGGGATTCTATCGCTCATGGTCGGTCGCTCATCAGCCTTATCTGGCCCGCGCACTATGACCATCGAACTGTTTGCATAACAGACTCAGGTGTTTCGATAAAAACCGGATCAGATGGCCTGGAGGCCAGGGCCTGCGACAGGTTGAAGCACCCCATATTTCTTCATGGTGAGGGGGCATCTGTGGCGAGGGGATTTATCCCCGCTGGGTTGCGAAGCAACCCCAGAAAATTGCCCCCGATCTATCTGACATACCGATGCGATTCAATTGGGTTGCTTCGCAACCCAGCGGGGATAAATCCCCTCGCCACAAAGTACCCACTCGACGACCAAGCGGGGTCAGATCGCCGAGCCGCTATCGGTCGCCTTGAGGTGCTTGCGGTCATCGGTCGCGCCGGCCACGGTCAAGGCGTCGGCTTCGGCCTCGGTGATGTAGATACGCTGGCCATCGGCCTCCACCGCCGACATGGCCTTGTCCGCGTCGGTGATGATCGTCAGCTCGCTGGCGGAATAGTGTTTCGGGCCATTGGGGGTATCGAAACGACAGGTCTGGTGGTTGATATCAACGGTCATGCTGCTGCTCCTTCCTGATGTCCTGAGCGTTAGGCGCTTGTCGCTTGCCAGGGTTCGTTGCGCCGGATCAGCGGTCGGGTGCACCTCTGGCGTCCGCTGCGGTCAATCGGTTATCGACTGCAAGAGGAGGGGCGTATGGAGGCGTGGTGGCATCAGGTCTGGATCACCCTGCAATCGGAATTCGCCGACATCGGCGATATCCAGCAAATGACGCGGGTCACGGTGCGCCTGCTGATGGACGCGCTGCTCGGCGGCATCCTGGGGTTCGAGCGTGAGCACAAGGGCAAGGCGGCCGGCGTGCGCACTCATATGCTCGTGGCGCTGGGCGCGGCGCTGTTCGTGCTGGTGCCGCAGATGTCCGGCTCCCAGGCCGACGCTATGAGCCGGGTGGTGCAGGGTGTGATCGCCGGAATCGGTTTCCTGGGGGCGGGCACGATCCTGAAAAACAACCAGGGCGACGAAAGCCATGTAAAGGGCCTGACCACCGCCGCCGGCCTGTGGATGACGGCGGCCATTGGCGTCGCCGCCGGGTTGGGCCGGGAAGCGACCGCAGTGGTGAGCACGTTGCTGGCGTTGGCGGTCTTCAGTGTGATGCCGGTGATCGTCCGGGCGCTGGAGAGGGATGATAAAGCGTGATCCATCACACCGGTGCAACACCTGTGGGAGCGAGCCTGCTCGCGAAACGGTATGTCAGTCACAGATGTGTTGTCTGGTATTCCGTCATCGCGAGCAGGCTCGCTCCCACAGGTTCTCCACTAAGCTTGTTCTTCACACCCGTTCCGGCGGCGCCTCGTTCGGTGGATCGCCCACGGGCTGCTGCGGGGCGAGTGGAGGATCTTTCTCCGGAACAGGCTCCGGGTCGGGACCGGGAGGCGGCAGGGTGGGGTCGTCGATATTGGGATCGGGGGTTTCGGCCGGGATGGGAATATTCATCAGGACGGGTCTCCGTGACACAGATGGCTTGAGTTGTGCTTACTGCTGTTGACCACCCTGTGCCGGGTTTGATCCCGGTCACCGCCGGGCAAATCCCGCTGAACTTTTCCCTGCCGGTCCGGTTCGGAGTTTAAGTGAGTTCTTTCAGGGACCAATTTCAAAGACTAGTGGGCCTTTACCGCCATAACGTCCATGGGGCGTAAAAGGAGCGATGCTCGATGACTGCCGAACACCCGACCGACTTGGCGTACAACCCGAATCTACCGCTGTCCCACGCCTTGTTATTGCCGCGTATTGCGATTGAAAACACCATGCCGGTGATCGACGGCGGGCAGTTCGCTGCCAAGGCCGTGGCAGGGCAGGACGTCACGGTGACCAGCAAGGTCTTCACCGATGGCCATGACAAGCTCGCCGTGCGAATTCGCTGGCGTGCACTGGACGATGAGGTGTGGAACAGCGAGGTCATGACCGACCTGGGCAATAACGGCTGGCGGGGCCAGTTCAATGTTCCGGCCCAGGGCCGTTATGTATTTTGCATCGAGGCCTGGTTCGACCAGTACGCCAGTTTCTGCTACGAACTGGAAAAGAAATATGGCGCCGGCGTCCCCATCAGCCTGGAATTGCAGGAAGGACGCAACCATGTGCTACAAGCCTCCGAGCGCAGCGATGGCGAGTTGAGCGAACAACTGGCCGCGTTGCACCACGAGCTTTCGGGGTTGTTGCCGGCCGAGCAGGTGGCCTTGTTCCTTGCACCGCACAGTGCCGACCTGATGTCCCTTGCCGATCACCGGCCTTACCTGAGCATCAGTCCCGAATACCCCCTGGATGTGGAACGCGAGCGGGCCGAATTTGCCAGTTGGTATGAGCTGTTTCCTCGCTCGATCACCGACGACCCTCGCCGCCATGGCACGTTCAACGATGTGCATTCGCGCCTGGCGATGATTCAGGACATGGGTTTTGACGTCCTGTACTTCCCGCCGATTCATCCCATTGGCCGCAGTTTTCGCAAAGGGCCGAACAACTCCCTCACCGCCGGTCCCGACGACCCAGGCAGCCCGTATGCCATCGGCAGCGAGGAGGGTGGGCATGAGGCGATCCATCCGCAACTGGGCACCCGGGAAGACTTCCGGCGCCTGGTCGCGGCTGCCGAGGCCCATGGCCTGGAGATCGCCCTCGATTTCGCCATCCAGTGTTCCCAGGATCACCCCTGGCTCAAGCAGCATCCGGGCTGGTTCAGTTGGCGGCCGGACGGCACGATCAAATACGCGGAAAACCCGCCGAAGAAATACCAGGACATCGTCAACGTCGATTTCTACGCGGCGGAGGCGATTCCCAGCCTGTGGACCGAGCTGCGGGATATTGTGGTGGGGTGGGTCAACGAAGGCGTGAAAATGTTCCGCGTCGATAACCCCCATACCAAGCCGCTGCCGTTCTGGCAGTGGTTGATCGCCGATGTGCGGGCTCAACATCCCGAGGTGATCTTCCTCGCCGAAGCCTTTACCACGCCGGCGATGATGGCCCGGCTGGGCAAGGTCCGTTATTCCCAGAGCTACACCTATTTCACCTGGCGCAATACCAAGGCCGAGCTGGCGACCTACTTCAGCGAGCTCAACCAGTCGCCGTGGCGCGAGTGCTATCGACCGAATTTCTTCGTCAATACTCCCGACATCAACCCGGCCTTTCTCCATGAGTCAGGGCGCGCGGGTTTTCTGATCCGCGCGGCGCTGGCGACCATGGGTTCGGGCTTGTGGGGGATGTATTCGGGCTTCGAACTCTGTGAGTCGGCGCCGGTGCCGGGCAAGGAGGAATACCTCGATTCGGAGAAATACGAAATTCGGCCGAGGGACTTCACCGCGCCGGGCAACATCATTGCCGAAATCGCCCAGCTTAACCGCATCTGCCGCCAGAACCCGGCGCTGCAGACGCACTTGGGCCTGAAGATCTACAACGCCTGGAACGACAACATTCTGTTTTTCGGCAAGCGCACGCCTGATGGCAGCAACTTCGTCCTGGTGGCGGTCAGCCTCGATCCGCACAACCCCCAGGAAGCCAATTTCGAGTTGCCGTTGTGGGAGATGGGCTTGCCGGATGACGCCCAGACCCAGGGCGAGGACTTGATGAACGGGCACCGCTGGACCTGGTATGGCAAGTACCAGTTCATGCGCATCGACCCGGGGTATCAGCCGTTCGGGATCTGGCGGATCAGTACGTCTTGAGAGGTGCCATGGCGAGCGCAATGGTGAGGCAACCTGTGGGAGCAAGGCTTGCCCGCGATGAAGCTGACGCGATCGTCCAGAAACCGAGGCGTCTATATCGCGAGCAAGCTTTGCTCCCACAGACAGACCCTCTTGCCCTAAAGAACAGCGCAAGCCCGTCCCAGCGGCTTTATTGAATTCATCAGGAGTTGCACATGGCGAAGAAACCGCGGTCAGCCACGTTCATCAAGGACCCGCTCTGGTACAAGGATGCGGTGATCTATCAGGTACACGTCAAATCCTATTTCGATTCCAACAACGACGGTATCGGCGATTTCCCTGGCCTGATCGCTAAGCTCGACTACATCGCCGACCTGGGCGTCAACACCATCTGGCTGCTGCCGTTCTACCCATCGCCCCGGCGCGACGACGGTTATGACATTGCCGAATACCGTGGTGTCAGTCCCGACTACGGCACCATGGCCGATGCGCGGCGCTTCATCGCCGAAGCCCACAAGCGCAACCTGCGGGTCATCACCGAACTGGTCATCAACCACACCTCCGACCAGCACCCGTGGTTCCAGCGGGCACGCAAGGCCAAGCGCGGTTCCAAGGCGCGGGATTTCTACGTCTGGTCCGATGACGACCACAAATACGACGGCACCCGGATCATTTTCCTCGACACCGAGAAGTCCAACTGGACCTGGGACCCGGTGGCCGGCCAGTACTTCTGGCACCGCTTCTATTCCCACCAGCCCGACCTCAACTTTGACAACCCGCAGGTCATCAAGGCCGTGCTGTCGGTGATGCGCTATTGGCTGGACATGGGGATCGACGGCCTGCGCCTGGACGCGATCCCATACCTGATCGAGCGCGATGGCACTAATAATGAAAACCTGCCCGAGACCCATGATGTTCTCAAGCTGATCCGCGCCGAGATCGATGCCAACTATCCCGACCGCATGCTGCTGGCCGAAGCCAACCAATGGCCGGAGGACACCCAACTGTACTTCGGCGATGTCGATGCCCAGGGCCTGAACGGTGACGAATGCCACATGGCGTTCCACTTCCCGCTGATGCCGCGCATGTACATGGCGCTGGCCCAGGAAGACCGCTTTCCCATCACCGACATTCTGCGTCAGACGCCCGAGATCCCGGCCAATTGCCAATGGGCGATTTTCCTGCGCAACCATGATGAGCTGACCCTGGAGATGGTCACCGACAAGGAGCGCGACTACCTGTGGAATTACTACGCGGCCGACCGTCGGGCGCGCATCAACCTGGGCATCCGTCGACGCCTGGCGCCGCTGGTGGAGCGTGACCGTCGTCGGGTGGAACTGCTCAACAGCCTGCTGCTGTCGATGCCCGGCACGCCGACCTTGTACTACGGTGACGAAATCGGCATGGGCGACAACATCTACCTGGGGGACCGTGATGGGGTGCGCACGCCGATGCAGTGGTCCATCGACCGCAACGGCGGCTTCTCCCGGGCCGATCCGGCCAGCCTGGTGCTGCCACCGATCATGGACCCGCAGTACGGCTACCAGTCGGTCAACGTCGAAACCCAGGCGGGCGATCCGCATTCGCTGCTCAACTGGACCCGGCGGATGCTGGCGGTGCGTAAACAGTCCAAGGCCTTCGGTCGTGGGACCCTGAAAATGCTGTCGCCGAGCAACCGACGGATTCTGGCCTATACCCGTGAATACACCGGGCCGGATGGCAAGCATGAAATCATTCTCTGCGTGGCCAACGTGTCCCGTAGCGCCCAGGCCGCCGAGCTGGACCTGTCGGCCTATGCGGGCATGGTTCCGGTGGAGATGCTGGGGGGCAATGCCTTCCCGCCCATCGGCCAGCTGAATTTCCTGCTGACCCTGGCGCCTTATGGCTTCTATTGGTTCGCCCTGGCGGCGGAAAACCAGATGCCGAGCTGGCACGTGGAGCCGGCCCAGAGCCTGCCGGACTTCACCACCCTGGTCCTGAAAAAACGCCTGGAAGAATTGCTCGAAGCACCTTCGCGCACCACCCTGGAGCAAACCATCCTGCCGAGTTGGTTGCAGAACCGGCGCTGGTTCGCCGGCAAGGACAGCGCCATCGAGAAGGTCGATATCGTTTATGGGGTGCGCTTCGGCGATCCCCAGCATCCGGTGCTGCTCAGCGAGATCGACGTCACCAGTGGCGGCCAGACGCTGCGTTACCAACTGCCTTTCGGTCTGCTGGCCGAAGATCAGGTCGGTGCGGCGCTGCCGCAACAACTGGCGCTGTCCCGGGTCCGCCGGGTACGTCAGGTGGGGTTGATCACCGACGCGTTCGCCCTGGAAAGCTTCATTCGGGCCGTGTTGAACAGCATGCAGGCGGCCACGGTGCTGCCATACGCCGATGGCGAGTTGCGTTTCGAACCCACCGAGGGCCTGGCGGCGCTGAACCTGGGTTCCGAGCCGGAGGTGCGTTACTTGTCCGCGGAGCAGTCCAACAGTTCGGTGGTGGTGGGCGGCAGCCTGGTACTCAAGCTGATCCGCAAGGTCGCTTCCGGCGTGCACCCGGAGCTGGAGATGAGTGCCTACCTGACCGCTGCGGGTTTCAGCAATATTTCGCCGCTGCTCGGTTCGGTGATCCGTCGCGACGCCCAGGGCGAGGATGCGCTGCTGATGATCGCCCAGGGCTACCTGAGCAACCAGGGCGACGCCTGGGAATGGACCCAGAACAATCTCGAACGTGCGTTGCGTGATGAGCTGGCCGATGCAGTGTCCGAGCAGGAACAGCACTACAACGCCTTGGGTGAACTGAAGGATTTCGCCGGCATGCTCGGCCAGCGCCTGGGCGAAATGCACCAGGTGCTGGCACAAGCCACCGACAACCCGGACTTCACCCCGCAGAAAACCACGGCCAAGGACGCCCAGGCCATCGGCCGGGACGTGGCCGCCCAGGTGGAAAATGCCTTGCGTCTGCTCAAGCAGCACCAGAGCCAATTGAACCCGGCGGACCAAGCCATGGTCGCACGCTTGCTGGAGCAGAAAAAAACCGTCCTGGCCCACGTCCAGGAGTTGGCCGGCAAGGCCGCCGGTGGTTTGCGCATCCGGGTCCATGGCGACCTGCATCTGGGGCAGGTGCTGGTGATCAAGGGCGACGCCTATCTGATCGACTTCGAGGGCGAACCGGCTCGGCCGTTGCATGAGCGCAGGGGCAAGCACAGCCCGTACAAGGATGTCAGCGGTGTGCTGCGCTCCTTCGATTACGCGGCAGCCATGGCGATTCACTTGCACACCGTCGACAGCACGGCGGATGCCGACGCGGCGCGGCAGCGGGTCGCCGATCGCTATTTGAGCGAAGCCCGACAGGCATTTGTGCAGGCATATCGACTGGCGGCAGCTAGTCTTGCCCATGAGTGGAAGGATGCTGAAGGCGAAGACGCCGCGCTGGCGTTGTTCGGCCTGGAGAAGGCGGCATATGAAGTGGCCTATGAAGCCGAGAATCGCCCCGCCTGGCTGCCCGTGCCATTGCACGGCCTGTACGGGTTATTGAGTGGGCTTGAACCCTTTTCCGATTTTTAGTGGAGAGCATCATGAGCGTCTCGAACAAGGAACCACAGGGACAGGCCAAAGAGTCTTTGCTGCCGTCCCCCCGTGATATCGACGCGCTGGTGCGCGCCGAACATCACGCTCCGTTTTCCATCCTGGGGCCCCATGGCGACGGCGCCGGCGGCCAGTTCATCCGGGCGTACCTGCCCGGTGCACTGAGCGTGCACGTGATCGCCCGTGACGGTGGCGAGGAGCTGGGCGAGTTGCAGCTGGGCGATACGCCGGGGCTGTTCTTCGGCCATTTCGACCATGCCCAGCCCTATCTGCTGCGCACCCGCTGGGCCGGTGGCGAGCAGGTGGCCGAAGACCCCTACAGCTTCGGGCCGTTGCTGGGGGAAATGGATCTCTACCTGTTTGCCGAAGGCAATCATCGCGACCTCAGTTCCTGCCTGGGAGCGCAACTGACCACCGTCGATGGCGTCGAAGGCGTGCGGTTCGCCGTGTGGGCGCCAAATGCCCGACGGGTGTCGGTGGTCGGTGACTTCAACGCCTGGGACGGGCGCCGGCATCCGATGCGCATCCGTTATCCGTCGGGCGTGTGGGAGCTGTTTATCCCGCGCCTGGGGGCTGGAGAGGCCTACAAGTATGAGGTCCTCGGTGCCCACGGCATCCTGCCGCTCAAGGCCGACCCGGTGGCGCTTGCCAGCCAGATGCCCCCGGACACCGCGTCGAAAGTCGCCTCACCGTTGAGCATCGAGTGGCAGGACGGCGAATGGATGCAGCACCGTCGCGAACGCCAGGTTCCCAGTGCGCCGTTGTCGATCTACGAATTGCACGCTGGCTCCTGGCAATGCGAAATCGACGAGGCCGGGGAGGTGGCCCGGCAATACAACTGGCATGAACTGGCCGAGCGGCTGATTCCCTACGTCAAGGAGCTGGGGTTCACCCACATCGAGCTGATGCCGATCATGGAGCACCCGTTCGGCGGCTCCTGGGGCTATCAGCCGCTGTCGCAGTTCGCGCCGACGGCACGCTTCGGCTCGCCGGACGATTTTGCCGCGTTCGTCAACGCCTGCCACCAGGCTGACATCGGCGTGATCCTCGACTGGGTGCCGGCGCATTTCCCCACCGATACCCACGGCCTGGCCCAGTTCGACGGTACGGCGCTGTACGAGTACGGCAACCCGCTGGAAGGCTTCCACCAGGATTGGGACACGCTGATCTATAACCTGGGACGCACCGAGGTCCACGGCTTCATGCTGGCGTCGGCCCTGCACTGGTTGAAGCATTTCCACGTCGACGGCCTGCGTGTGGATGCCGTGGCGTCGATGTTGTATCGCGATTATTCGCGCAAGGCCGGGGAATGGGTACCTAACCGCCACGGTGGTCGCGAGAACCTGGAGGCCATCGATTTTCTACGCCATCTCAACGATGTGGTCGCCCTGGAAGCACCTGGCGCGCTGGTCATCGCCGAAGAGTCCACCGCGTGGCCCGGGGTCAGCCAGAGCACGCAACAGGGCGGCCTGGGCTTCGCCTACAAGTGGAACATGGGCTGGATGCATGACTCGCTGCATTACATCCAGCAGGATCCGGTGTACCGCGCCCATCATCACAACGAACTGAGTTTTGGCCTGGTGTATGCCTGGTCCGAGCGGTTCGTCCTGCCGATTTCCCATGACGAAGTGGTCCATGGCAAACGCTCGCTGATCGACAAGATGCCCGGCGACCGCTGGCAGAAATTCGCCAACTTGCGCGCCTACCTCAGTTTCATGTGGGGGCATCCGGGCAAGAAGCTGTTGTTCATGGGTTGCGAGTTCGGCCAGTGGCGCGAGTGGAACCATGACCCGCAATTGGACTGGTACCTCACGCAATACGCCGAACACCGTGGGGTACAGAAGTTGGTGGGCGACCTGAACCGGCTCTATCGCGAGGAGCCCGCGCTGCACGATCAGGATGACGCGCCTCAAGGGTTTCAGTGGTTGAGCGGCGACGATGCGATGAACAGCGTCTACGCCTGGCTGCGCTGGAGCAAGGAGGGCCGGCCGGTGCTGGTGGTCGCCAACTTCACGCAGGTGCCACGCGAGGCCTATCGCGTTGGCGTGCCTTTCGCCGGGCGTTGGGTGGAATTGCTCAACAGCGATGCCGACACCTATGCCGGCTCCAACTATGGCAACGGCGGCGGCGCCTCCACCGAAGCAGTGCCCAGCCATGGCCAGGCGTTGTCCCTTGAACTCAACCTGCCGCCGTTGGCGGTGTTGATCCTGCGGCCGGAGGGGTAGCCGTTATCAATACCAGAGGCGAATGATGACTGTGGCGAGGGGATTTATCTGTGGCGAGGGAATTCATCCCCGCTGGGCTGCGTAGCGGCCCCCTTTTTTGGCGGTCGCTGCGCAACCGAGCGGGGATGAATCCCCTCGCCACAATCCCTTAGCCACAAAGCGGTGTCGTTCTGAAGATCAGCGCACCAGACACGGCTGCTTGTTGTTGAACGTCCAGCCCGGGATCAGGTACTGCATCGCCACCGCATCGTCCCGCGCGCCCAGCCCCATGCCTTTGTACAGCTCATGGGCCTTGGCCAACTGATCCATGTCCAGCTCGATCCCCAGCCCCGGCTTCTTCGGCACCTGCACGCAGCCACCCTGGATCTGCAAAGGCGCCTTGGTCAGCCGTTGGCCGTCCTGCCAGATCCAGTGAGTGTCGATGGCCGTGATGTCACCCGGTGCGGCGGCGGCCACATGGGTGAACATCGCCAGGGAAATGTCGAAGTGATTGTTGGAGTGCGAGCCCCAGGTCAGCCCCCATTCATTGCACATCTGCGCTACCCGCACCGAACCTTGCATGGTCCAGAAATGCGGATCGGCCAAGGGGATGTCGACTGACTGCAAGGTGATTGCGTGACCCATCTCGCGCCAGTCGGTGGCGATCATGTTCGTCGCCGTCTTCAGGCCCGTGGCACGACGAAACTCAGCCATGACCTCGCGCCCCGAATAACCGTTCTCGGCACCGCAAGGGTCCTCGGCATAAGCGAGTACCCGGTGCTGGTCGCGGCACAGGCGGATGGCTTCCTTGAGCGACCAGGCGCCGTTCGGGTCCAGGGTGATGCGCGCCTGGGGGAAGCGTTCGGCCAGGGCGGTGACCGCTTCGATCTCCTCGTCGCCCTTGAGTACGCCACCCTTGAGCTTGAAGTCCTGGAAGCCGTAGCGTGCATGGGCGGCTTCGGCCAGGCGCACCACGGCGGCGGCGTCCAGGGCCTTCTCGTGGCGTACGCGGAACCAGTCGTTGTCGGCATCCGGTTCGCTGCGATAGGGCAGGTCGGTCTGCTGGCGATCACCCACGTAAAAGAGATAACCCAGCATCTTCACTTCATCGCGCTGCTGGCCTTCGCCGAGCAGGGCGGCGACCGGTACGTCCAGGTGCTGGCCGAGCAAGTCCGGCAAGGCCGCTTCCAGGCCGGTGACCGCGTGGATGGTGATGCGCAGGTCGAAGGTCTGCAGACCACGGCCACCGGCATCGCGGTCGGCGAACGCCTGGCGAACGCTGTTGAGGATCTTCTGGTAGGTGCCGATGGGGTTGCCGACCACCAGCGCCCGGGCGTCCTCGAGGGTCTGGCGAATGCGCTCGCCGCCGGGCACTTCGCCGACGCCGGTGCGGCCGGCATTGTCCTTGAGAATGACCACGTTGCGGGTGAAGAACGGGCCATGGGCGCCGCTGAGGTTCAGCAGCATGCCGTCGTGGCCGGCCACGGGCACGATCTGCATGCTGGTGATGATCGGGGCTTTGCTGGCTTCTTGTGAATTCATTGTGCTTATCCTTGAACGAGTCGAATGATCAGACGTGGCTGGCCGTTGGATTGACCGGTGTCGTGGCGGCTTTGGGCTTGGGCACATTGCGCGCGGCGAAAACGATGATTGCGGCGATGATGGACGTGCCCGCCAAGCCGTAGAGACCGCCCTGGATCGAGCCGGTGTGTTCCTCCAGCAGGCCGAACGTCGTCGGGGCGACGAACCCGCCGAGGTTGCCCACCGAGTTGATCAGCGCGATAACCCCGGCAGCCACCCGTGCGTCCAGGTACGCCTGGGGAATCGGCCAGAACAGCGACGACGCCGACTTGAAACCCAGGGCCGCGAAGCAGATGGCGACGAAGGCGAAGATCGGCCCGCCGACGGTCGACATGAACATCCCCGCCGCCGCAATCAGCAGCGCCGCCGCAACCCAGGCTTGCTGGAACTTCCATTTGGCCGACAGCGAGGCGAAGGCGTACATGCCGACAATCGACAACAGCCAGGGAATCGAGTTGAACAGCCCGACCTGGAAGTCGCTGAGGTCGCCCATCTTCTTGATGATGCTCGGCAGCCAGAACGTGGCGGCGTAGATCGTCAGTTGAATGAAGAAGTAGATCAGGCAGAACAGGAGGATCTGGCGATCCTTGAGCAACTGGCCGATGGACAACTTGATCGGGGTGGCCGCTTCGCGGGCCCGTTGTTCGTCATCGATGGTCTTCACCAGCGCGTCCTGTTCGTCACGGTCCAGCCATTTGGCGTCGTGAGGCTTGGAGTCCAGCCAGAACCAGACGAAGACGCACAGGCCGACAGAGAACATCCCTTCAATGAAGTACATCCATTGCCAGCCGTGCATGCCCAGGCCGTTGATCTGTAGCAGTAACCCGGACAGTGGACCGGAGATCAACGAAGCGATGGCCGAGCCGCTGAGGAAGATGGCAATGGCTTTGCCGCGCTCGACGGCGGGGAGCCAGCGGGTGAAGTAATAGATCACACCGGGAAAGAAACCGGCCTCGGCCACACCCAGCAAGAAGCGCAGGATATAGAAGTGGGTTTCGTTCTGGATGAAAGCCATGCCGGCTGCCACCAGGCCCCAGGTGAGCATGATGCGGGTCAGCCAGATACGTGCGCCGATTCTTTGCAGCAGGATGTTGGAAGGCACTTCGAAAAGCGCGTAGCCGATGAAGAACAGGCCGGCACCGAAGCCGTAGGCTGCCGCACCGATGCCCAGGTCGTGCTCCATGTGGGCACGCACGAAGCCGATGTTCACACGGTCGATGTAGTTGACGATAAACATGATGACGAACAGCGGCAGGATATGGCGTTTGACCTTGGAAATGGCCGACGACAGCACCGGATCCGCGCCGGCATTCGCCTTGAGGCTGGATGTGTTCACTGATTTTTCTCCCACTCATTGTTTTTATGCGGGGCATCGAGCAGGTGTCGATGTTGATAGACATCATACAACTTGATTTTTTTCGATGACAAGCTGTTTTTGATGATGTTTGGAGAGAGTTGTGGAGCGGTTTATGCCGTATTTGCTGGTTTGTTTGAGTTTTATGAGAAGCTGGTGGAATGTGGGGCGGGCGCGTGAAGGCGGTCTTGAAAGGCTTGGGTGGTCAAGGAAAGCTTGAAATTCACTATGTTGTCATACAAGTTGAAAGCGCCACGGTGACCACTCTCAAGCCTGCGGGTGGTAGGATCATCCAGCCTGTACTTAAGGAACCCCGGCGATGCAAGACACCGACGCGCCCCAGCGTAAACGTACCCACAACCTGGCCCATGATCTGGTGGCGAAGCGCAGCCAGAGCATCCTCCTGGGGCAGCTGAAACCGGGACAGAAGCTGCCCTCCGAAGGCGCCATCGTGCTGGAGCATGGCGTCAGCCGCACGGTGGTGCGCGAAGCGATCTCCAAGTTGCAGGCTTCAGGGCTGGGGGAAACGCGCCATGGCATTGGCACCTTCGTGCTGGAGCAAACCGGCGAGCCGGGGTTGCGCCTCAACGTGGATACCGCGGCAGGGGTGCGGGGCATCCTGGAGCTGCGCCTGGGCCTGGAAACCCAGGCGGCTGCCCTGGCGGCCCAACGCCGCAGCGAACAGCACTTGCAGCAGATGCGCCAGGCACTGGATGACTACCAGCGGTTGCTCAGCAACAACGACAGTTGCGTCGAGGCCGACCGGCGTTTTCATCTGCTCATTGCCGAGGCCACGGACAACACCTGTTTTGTCGAAGTCATGCAGCACCTGGGCAGCGCGATGAACCCCAGGACCCGGGTAAACGTGGCCGAAAGGGGTCAGGTTGACCTTGGGAAATTGGCGCAGCTGGCCAACCTTGAGCACGAGGCCATTTTCAACGCTATCCAACGCCAGGACCCGGACGCCGCTCGCGCCGCTATGTGGCTGCATCTGACCAACAGCCGTGACCGGTTTGGTGCGAGGGCCTGATCGGCCGCTGTCGCGAGCAAGCTGTGCTCCCACCCAAAAGCTGCGTGGTCACAACAGTCCATTCACCACTGAACATCGTGGGAGCAAGGCTTGCCCGCGAGCGCCATTGGATTCAACATCCTCGTTGCTGACCCACCGCCATCGCGAGCAGGCTCGCTCCCACAACGGATCTTCAGTGGGCATACATTCCATGACCGCCGCAGACCCCTTGTGGGAGCGAGCTTGCTCGCGATAGCGTCATCACAGCCAACATCACCTTTGCAGGCAAAAAAAACCGGCGCAACCGAGGTTGCGCCGGTGGTGGTGCCGGTGGCTGCGCGGATGTTCGTGGGTCCGCTCAGCCGCCGTTGAACCCGTTGCCGGTCATGGCCGCTCCAGGGCCAGGGCCACGCCCTGGCCGCCGCCGATACACAGCGTTGCCAGGCCTTTCTTGGCGTCGCGCTTGATCATCTCATGCAGCAACGACACCAGTACCCGGCAGCCCGAAGCACCGATGGGATGACCCAGGGCGATGGCGCCGCCATTGACGTTGACCTTGTCCATGTCCCACTTCAGCTCCCTGGCCACGGCCAGCGACTGGGCGGCAAAAGCTTCGTTGGCTTCGATCAGGTCCAGTTGCTCCAGGGACCAGCCGGCCTTGTCCAGGCAGCGGCGGGTGGCCGAGACCGGGCCGATGCCCATGATGGCCGGATCGACGCCGGCGTTGGCGTAGGCACTGATTTTCGCCAGTACCGGCAAGCCCAGCGCCTTGGCTTTTTCGGCGCTCATCAACAGCACTGCCGCCGCACCGTCGTTAAGTGACGAAGCGTTGCCAGCGGTGACGCTGCCGTCCTTCTTGAAGGCGGGCTTGAGTTTGCCCAGGGATTCGGCGGTGGTGCCGGCACGCGGTTGTTCGTCGGTGGCAAAGGTCAGTGGATCGCCCTTGCGCTGAGGAATCAGGATCGGCGTGATCTCATCGGCGAAGCGGCCACCTTCAATCGCGGCCACGGCTTTCTGCTGGGACGCGGCGGCAAAGGCATCCTGCTCCTCGCGACTGATGCCGTACTTGTCCACCAGGTTCTCGGCGGTGATGCCCATGTGGTAATCGTTGAAGGCATCCCACAAGCCATCGGTGATCATACTGTCGATCATCTGCGCGTGGCCCATGCGCAGGCCCGTGCGGGCGGCCGGCAGTACATAGGGAGCCAGGCTCATGTTTTCCATGCCGCCGGCGATGATGACGTCGGCATCGCCACAGCGGATTGCCTGGGCACCGAGATGCAACGCCTTGAGGCCCGAGCCACAGACCTTGTTCAGGGTCATCGCCGGCACGGCATGGGGCAGCCCGGCCAGGATCGACGCCTGGCGCGCCGGGTTCTGCCCGGAGCCTGCGGTCAGCACCTGGCCAAGAATCACTTCATCGACCTGCTCGCCGGAAAGGCCGGTCTGTTCCAGCAGGCGGCGGATCACCGCTGCACCGAGCTCCGGCGCAGCAATGGACGCCAGCGACCCCTGGAAGCTGCCGATGGCGGTACGGGTGGCGGCGACAATCACGACTTCTTGCATCGCATCTCTCCTCATTGGGCAGCGAACTGCATTTCAGGCACATGGTCCGGCACGATCAATTTGCCGGCGGTCTTGGCGACGATTTCCTCGACGCTGACGCCTGGGGCACGTTCTTTCAGGATGAAGGCGCCATCCTGGATTTCCAGGTAGGCCAGGTCGGTCAGCACCCGCTTGATGCAACCGGCGCCGGTCAGTGGCAGGCTGCAACGGGGCAGCAATTTCGATTCGCCATCCTTGGACGCATGGGTCATGGTGACGATGATGTTCTCGGCACCGGCCACCAGGTCCATCGCCCCACCCATGCCTTTGACCAGCTTGCCGGGGATCATCCACGAGGCGATGTTGCCTTCGACATCCACCTCGAACGCGCCGAGCACGGTCAGGTCGATGTGGCCGCCGCGGATCATGGCGAACGATTCGGCCGAAGAAAAGATCGATGCGCCGATACGCGCGGTGACGGTCTGCTTGCCGGCATTGATCATGTCGGCATCGACTTCGGCCTCGGTGGGGAACGCGCCCATGCCGAGCAAGCCGTTTTCCGATTGCAGCATGACTTCCATGCCTTCGGGGATGTAGTTGGCGACCAGGGTGGGAATGCCGATGCCCAGGTTCACGTAGTAGCCGTCCTGCATTTCGCGGGCGACGCGTTGAGCCATTTGTTCGCGGGAAAGTGCCATGTCGTTATTCCTTCTGTGGCTGGAGGCTGGGGATCACTTGCGTACGGTGCGCTGTTCGATGCGCTTCTCGAACGTGCCGCAGATGACCCGGTCGACGTAGATGCCAGGGGTATGGATCTGCGTCGGGTCCAGCTCGCCGGGTTCGACGATCTCTTCGACTTCGACCACGGTGATCTTGCCCGCCGTGGCGGCCAGCGGGTTGAAGTTCTGGGCGGTGTGGCGATAGACCACGTTGCCGAAGTGGTCGGCTTTCCAGCCTTTGACGATGGCGAAGTCGCCGGTGATGGACTCTTCCATCAAGTACTGACGACCATGGAACTCACGCACTTCCTTGCCTTCGGCCACCGGCGTACCGACGCCGGTGGCGGTGAAGAACGCGGGGATGCCTGCACCGCCGGCACGCATTTTTTCCGCGAGGGTGCCTTGGGGGGTGAGCTGGACTTCGATCTCGCCGCTCAACAATTGCTGCTCGAAGAGGGCGTTCTCGCCCACGTAGGAGGCAATCACCTTGCGGATCTGCCGGTCTTCCAGGAGCACACCGAGGCCGAAGCCATCGACGCCGCAGTTGTTGGACACCACGGTGAGGTCGCGGATGCCCTTGCGCTTGATCTCGGCGATCAGGTTTTCCGGAATGCCGCACAGGCCGAAGCCACCGGCGATGACGGTCATGCCGTCCTTCAAGCCCGCCAGTGCTTCCTCATAGGAACTCACGCGTTTGTCGAAACCTGCCATAGACACCTCTTTTATTCTTGATGGGGTCGCAATGGAATGCAGTGTTGCGCCAAGTCATATATTTGTTAAGTTGATTTTTAGATTGGATTGATTGATAAATCTCAATAATCACCGCCCACCTCTGCGGCTTGGAGCTGAGCGACCATGACCCTCAAGCAGATCCGTGCCTTTCGCGCCGTGGCCCAGAGCCTGAGCTTCGCCGTGGCCTGCGAGCGACTGCATCTGTCCCAGTCGGCCCTGAGCCTGACCATCAAGGCCCTGGAAGAGGGCCTGGGCGGGCGCCTGTTCAGCCGCACCACCCGCAACGTGGCCCTGACGCCTGAGGGTGAATCCCTGTTGCCCCTGGCCCGACGGCTGATCGCCGACTGGGACAACGCCGAGGATGAGATGCGCCAGCGCTTCACCTTGCAGCGCGGACGGGTGACGCTGGCGGCGATGCCGTCGTTCGCTGGCAACCTGCTGCCACCGATCCTCAAGACCATCCGCGTCCGCTATCCGAATGTCAACGTCACGGTCAACGATGTGATCAACGAACAGGTGCTGGAGATGGTGCGTGACCGTCACGTCGAACTGGGCGTTGCGTTCGAGCCGCTGCCGGGTTCATCCCTGGCATTCACGCCGTTGTACCTGGATCGTTTCGTCGCGGTGGTACCGTTGGACTCGCCGTTGGCCCAACGCAGCGAAATCCAGTGGCAGACGTTGCTGGAACAGCCGTTCATCACCTTGCAACGGCCCTCCACCGTGCGGGTGATGCTGGAGGAGCATCTCCAGGCCCGGGGCATGAAGCTGCCAGTGGAGTTCGAGAGCCATCAGCTGGCGACAGTCGGACGCATGGTTGCCAGCGGCCTGGGTGTGAGCGCGGTGCCGGCGCTGTGCGTCGGGCAGATGCATGAGTTGGGCGCCCGTTGCATCACCCTGGGCGATCCGGTGGTGGAGCGCGCCATCGGTGTACTGACCAAACCGGGGCATGAACTCTCAGCGGCCGCGCAGGCGCTGTTCGATACCCTCAAGGATCAGGACCTGGGTGCTCGATTGGGTATGCACTGAGCCTGGACCTTCGGGCGTCAGCTTACATTGATGTCGCTGACAAATTGCCTTCGTGAGCAGGCTCGCTCCCACAGGGGACAGCGGTGACCTCCTGTGGGAGCGAGCCTGCTCGCGAAGGGGCAGAACATTCAAAACAAATGCAAGCCGAACCGCCACCCGTGCCTTTCGTCGCCCTGCATCGCGGTTTCTTCAAACTTTCCCACCGCCTGGAACATCCACTTTTATGTGCGGTATTTCAGAACCGTCGCACTGCGCTGCAGTCTCGACCACGGAAAAGGAGAAGGAAATGGCAACGCCTACAGAGAACCTGCTGGACTGGCTCAACGACGCCCACGCCATGGAGCAGCAAGCGGAAAAAATGCTCAAGGCCCAGGCCGAGCGGCTGAAGCACTACCCGGTGCTCAAGGCCCGCATCGAAGAGCATCTGCAGGAAACCCTCGGGCAACAGAAGCTGGTGGAGGAATGCATCCAGCGCCTGGGCGGCAGCACGTCGATGATCAAGGACATGGCTGGCAAGCTCATGGCTTTCGGTCAGGCGGTGGGTGGCATGACCATGAGCGATGAAGTGGTCAAGGGCGCGATGAGTGGCTACGTGTTCGAAAACCTGGAAATCGCTTCCTACACGGTGCTGATCGCGGCGGCGAAAGCGGCCGGCGACGTCGATACCCAGCGGGCCTGCGAACAGATCCTGCCACAGGAGATCGCCATGGCCGATTGGCTGCGCGACCACTTGCCGGAAATCACCCAGGCGTTCCTGGAACGCTCCGACAATCCCCATACCGAAGCCAAGCGCTGAACGTGGAGGGCGGTCGACCCAGGGCCGTCCGCCAACCCGGCGCATAGAGGAGGTGTATGAATCAGACCAGTGGTGAGGTACGCGCCATCAACCGACAGAGCGCAATGGTGGGTGTGTATGTGGCGCAGGAGGACGGCCACACCGTGCTCGAACTGCGTTCTGCCAACGACATCGACGTCGGTGACGTCATGGAGTGGAGCAGCGGCACGGCCCTTGGCATCCAGTCCTACCGCAACCTGACCAAAGGCTGGGACGCCGAGGTGTATGTGGTCAAGCACGGTATCGCGGCAGCCAATCTGGAGGTCCAGTTGCTGGTGGGCTCCTAGGAGAAAAAGCATGAGCGAGTCGAAGATGAAATGCGGCTGCCCCGATTGCCAATGCGAGGTGGATCCGCAGCGGATGTTCAACCACGACGGCGAGGCGTATTGCAGCCAGGCCTGCGCGGAACAGCACCCCAACGGCGAACCCTGTCCGGCCCCTGACTGCCATTGCGAGCGTAGTGGCAAGGTCGGGGATCGGGACGTGACCAATAAACAACTGGACGACGCACTGGAGGAAACCTTTCCGGCCAGCGACCCGATTTCTCCCTGATTAACGGCACGTCTTTATCCGGACAGCGGCGACAGGGTGTCCGGACGCCGCAAGCCGGACAGTGCGGTGGTGCAAGATAACGCCGGCAGCCCGCGGGTTTTGGCTTCCTGGAACGGCGCGAGGCATGGGTGACGAGACCGGTGCAGTGGGGTGCCGGCGCCATCCGGCCTTTGGCGGACGGCGTGGAAAGACACGCACTGTTCAATGGGCTTTTGCGGGCCTGTTTGAGCTCCGTCGATAGCTTTGATTATTTAAGTAAATTTATCGGTTGCCGCTTGTTCGATAGCGTTTGATGGTTTGTTTTAAATGAACTTCAAAGTGCTGACCGTTCGTCGCCGGTTGCCGAACTCTATTCAAACCTTATCGGCGTCGGGTTCTCCGAATACTACGAGCCGACAGGTTCGATGACAGTAACTAACGAGGTGAATGAAATGGCTAATACAGGCAATAACAACCCTGGCAATTTCGCTAACGATCGTGAAAAGGCATCGGAAGCCGGGAAAAAAGGCGGGCAAGCGTCCGGGGGCAATTTTGCCAACGATCCTGCACGTGCTTCAGAAGCCGGCCGCAAAGGTGGCCAGGCGTCCGGCGGCAATTTCGCCAATGACCCTCAACGCGCCGCAGAGGCTGGCCGCAAGGGCGGGCAGGCGTCTGGCGGCAATTTTGCCAACGACCCTGAACGCGCTTCGGAGGCCGGTCGCAAAGGTGGCCAGGCATCGGGTGGCAACTTCGCCAACGACCGGGAAAAAGCTTCGGAAGCCGGCAAGAAGGGCGGCGACAGCAGCCACGGCGGTGGTCGTAAGTCGTAATGCGCCATGACATGCAGGCCCCTTGGCGCCACGCCGGGGGCCTGTATTGTTAAATCCAAGAAGACAGGTCGTGGGGGCATTGGCCCTTTATTTCGATAGCTGAAGGTTGGAAGGGGCCGTATTTACCGTCTGTCTTCGTTATTGAATAAAAAATAAATTTAATTCCTTTTATATATTCAGACTCTTGTCAGTCTGCCGTTTATCGGTAGACCCATAAGTTGTGCCGTGATCGAGGAGTTCAAAATCATGTTTCTACATAACAAGCGACTGCAGTACACCGTGCGTGTGGCGGAGCCGAATCCAGGTCTTGCCAACTTGCTGCTGGAACAGTTCGGTGGGGCCCAGGGAGAACTGGCGGCGGCATCCCGTTATTTCACCCAGGCGCTGGCCGAGGACGATCCGGGCCGCAAGGATCTGCTCATGGACATCGCCACCGAAGAGCTCAGCCACCTGGAGATCATCGGTTCGATCATCGTGATGCTGAACAAGGGCGCCAAAGGCAGGATGGCCGAAGGCGTGGAGAAGGAAGGGCAGTTGTACCGGGACATCAACGGTGCCGGCAACGATTCCCATATCACCAGCCTTCTGTATGGTGCCGGTTCACCCCTGACCAACTCGGCGGGTGTACCTTGGACCGCAGCCTACATCGACACCATTGGTGAGCCGACCGCAGACATGCGCTCCAACATCGCAGCCGAGGCCCGGGCCAAAATCGTCTATGAACGGCTGATGAACGTCACCGACGATCCGGGTGTAAAAGAGGCCTTGGGTTTCCTGATGACTCGGGAAATCGCTCACCAGTTGTCATTTGAAAAAGCCCTGCATTCCATTCAGCCCAATTTCCCTCAAGGTAAGTTGCCAGGCATGCCGGAGTTCACCAACGTGTACTTCAACATGTCTCAGGGCGAGCCTGCCGTGCGCGGCTCCTGGAACCAGGGTGACGATTGGGAGTTCGTCGAAAACCCCACGCCGGCGGTGGATGGCGGCGACGGCTTGGCCAGCGTACAGCTGAGTAAACAAGACGAAGCCCTGCTGATGGACATGAAGGCGCAGACGATGTCCAACCCCGAGAGCGATCCCACCACGGGTGCCGACTTGGGTTCAGGGATGCAAGGTGACAAACTGTAGGCACAACGCGGCGAGGGGGCCTGGCTTCCTCGCTGAACCTTCCATAGGGCCTGGCTAAAGCCTGTAAGGATATTTGATGGACCAGCAGACTTCCCGGATCCGATCGCCCTGGCGTACTTGGCTGGATCCTCTGCAAGGCAATCTGCTGCTGGGCGCGAGCTTCTGGCTCGGGTTGGCGGTTGTCGCCGCGTTGTTGCTTTACAGCGGTTCTAACGCACTGGTAGGCGCGGACCGTCACCACTTGGGCTATGCGGTGTTGGGCGGGGTATCCGGATTTGCCGCCACGGCCTTGGGCGCAATCATGGCCGTGGTGCTGCGGGATATCTCCTCTCGCACCCAGGACATCATGTTGGGCTTCGCTGCGGGCATGATGTTGGCCGCCAGTTCGTTTTCGCTGATATTACCCGGCATCGAAGCCGCCCGAGTGATTTGCGGCAATCAGTTGCTCGCCGCGTTTGTCGTGGTGCTCGGCCTGGGGTTGGGCGTTGCGCTGATGATCGGCCTTGACCGGTTTATTCCCCACGAACATGAATTGAGCGGCCGGCGTGGGCCGCAAGCCGAGCGGATCAATCGCGTCTGGCTGTTCGTGCTCGCGATTACCTTGCACAACCTGCCGGAGGGCATGGCCATCGGCGTCAGTTTTGCCGACGGTGACTTCAAGGTCGGCCTGCCTCTCACCACGGCAATTGCCATCCAGGACATACCCGAAGGGCTCGCCATTGCCATGGCCCTGCGGGTCACCGGCATCAGCACCTTGCGCGCCGCATTGATCGCGGTAGGCTCGGGGCTGATGGAGCCGCTGGGCTCGGTGATCGGCCTGGGCATGTCGTCGGGCGTGGCCGTGGCCTATCCCATCAGCCTGGGCCTGGCGGCCGGGGCGATGATCTTCGTAGTGTCCCATGAAGTGATTCCCGAAACCCACCGCAACGGTCATGAAACCCCGGCCACCCTGGGGTTGATGATGGGGTTTGCGGTCATGATGTTCCTCGACACGGCGCTGGGCTGAAGGGCCTGGCGACAGTTTTGGCGCGATACTGTCAGGACTGACAGTATCCAATGTTCCCTCGCCGGTATTGCATGGCTCGACTACTCGTAGCCCGGAGAGACAGCAATGGAACACCAGGCCACTTTTACCGGTCATCTGGTCTTTATCGGATTTGGCACTATTGCCCGCGCCCTCCTTCCGCTGGTGTTGGGGCAGGACTACATTCCGATCGAGCGCATCACCGTCATCGCGCCGGTGATCGACCATAACATCTGGTCCAAGGAGCTTGGAATTCGGTTTGTCCGCAAGGCGCTGACCGAGCCTACCTTTGTCCAGACCCTGGAACGCATCGTCAAACCAGGGGACTTCATCGTCAATGTGTCGGTGGATGTCAGCTCGCTGGCGCTGATGGCGTATGCATTCGATAAAGGAGCGCTGTACCTCGATACGTGTGTCGAACCGTGGGCGGGCGGTTACCGTGACCCGCGACTGGACCTGTCGCGTCGCAGCAACTACGCGTTGCGCGACCAGGCGCTGAAGCTGCGCAGAAAATTGGGTAAAGGTCCTACCGCAGTGGTGGCCCACGGGGCCAATCCCGGTTTGATTACTCATCTGCTCAAGGCCTGCCTGGTGGAGCTGGCGACGCAACTGCAACATCCCTTGCCGCTGCACCGCACAGCCGTGGATTGGGCCAGGCTATGCATGGAGATGGGCATCAAGGTCATACATTTTGCCGAACGCGATACCCAGTGTTCCCATTGGCTCAAGCAGGACGATGAGTTCGTCAATACGTGGTCGGTGGATGGGTTCATCAGCGAGGGCAGCCAACCGGCGGAGTTGGGCTGGGGAACCCATGAACGAACATGGCCTGCGTCTGCCAGACGCCATCGCTTCGGCACCCGCAATGCCATCTATCTCGAACGACCGAGCGCCAGCGTACGGGTCAAGACCTGGACGCCCTTGGGCGGGCCCTGTCTGGGGTTATTGGTCACGCACCACGAAACCGCGTCCACCGCAGACCTGCTGACACTGAAAAAGCGGCAGGTCCTGCTCTATCGACCCACGCTGCACTACGCCTACCACCCCTGCAACGACGCGTTGCTGTCCGTCCACGAACTGATCGGTCGCGGCTGGCAGCCTCAGCACCGACAGCGGATCCTCAATGGTGAAATCGAAAGCGGTGGCGTCGACGCGCTGGGCGTTCTGCTGAGGGGGCACGCATTGAACGCTTACTGGTTCGGCTCGATGCTGAGCGTCGACGAAGCCCGGGCGCTGGTGCCCTTCAACAATGCCACCAGCCTGCAAGTGGCCGCCGGTGTGTTGGCGGGGCTTGTCTGGGCAGTGGAACATCCGGATCGCGGCATCGTCGAGCCGGAACAGATGGACTACGAGCGGGTGCTGGAGGTGGCAAGGCCCTACCTGGGCTCGCTGGTGGGCAAACGTACCGACTGGACACCCGCCGGGGAGGGCGCGGCGGCTGATTGGCAGTTCGAGCATTTCGTCCAGCTCTGACGCACCTATACTCAATTGCATGGATGACATGAATCCGGGGTGGCGCGATCGTGCTGCGTTCGCTGGTGCTGGCCGTTTTGATCGCTCTGGCGGGGTGCGCCACGCCCCAGCGCGCCCAGCAGGCGAGCGCGGTTGCCCCGGACACCTGGCGGCAGGTCGACCAGCAGATCATCGCCGCCTCCAAAAGCGCTGTCGGGCAAGCCGAGGTCTATGCTCGCGGGTCGATGGAGCATTGGCGGGTGCTGGTGTACGAACGGACTGAGGCTGAGTTCATCCCGTGGTTCAGCAGCTACTGGACCCAGGAGTGGATGGCGGTGAAAGTCAGCTGGTACGCCGCCAGTGCCAAGGGCGAAGCGGATTCCCCCTCCAGCCGGCTGGCGCTCTACCTTCAAGAGCAATATCGCGAGCGGGTGCTGGAACCGGTGGCCGTGGAGATCGATCCTGAAGCGATCAGGGCCGCCGCGACAAGCTATTACGTACGCCTTCTGAATCAGCAGGTCCAGGTGATCGCACAGAGGCATCAAATTCCAGACGAATTGATGAACCGGCGCCTCCACGGCATTACTGCGATCAACCTGGGACCGCCGGCGGCGCGCAATGCTTCGTTGTATGAAATGGTCCACACTGAGCCGCTGAATACGCTTCCGGCCTACGCCGCGTTGATCGACCACGTCAACAAGGCCACCGCCACGGGGGCGGGCCCGTCGGATGCGGTGATTGCCACGGTGGCGCAACGCACCAGTGAAAAGATCGAAGCCCAATTTGCCACGCGAGGGGCGGCCAGTGCGGCCGCAGCCGTGGCCGGGAAGGCGGTAGGGGCGCTGATTTCGGTGGGCGTGGCAGGTGTTCGCGCGGTCATCCACGAAGGCGAGCGGCCGGAAATGGAGGCGCAGATTCGCAAAAGCCTGAGCGCCGCGTTCGATGAAGCCTGGTTCAAGTCACTCAAGCATCCCCTCAGTGGTGTGCTGGCACCGGTGTACTATCTGGACGAAGAAATCGAAGGCAACCTGGTGGAGGCGGAGTTGGCGAATCAGGCGGTGGCGGTGCCGGACATCAAGCCATGACGGGCGGGTTCATTCTGCGCCGAGCGTGACGCGACAGCCCTTGCGGTGACGGATCTGTTCGTCCGAAGGGCGTTCCCTGACGAATTCGAAGCGTGGCTCACCTTCGCTGTAAATCACCAGCCAGCCCCATTCCAACTCGCTTTCATCTTGCCCTGGTCTGGGCGGCGAGGCCCACCAGGGTTCTTTCTGCATGATCTGGCGCATCGTGTCCTCCTGCCGGTTGGTCTTTCACTATAGACCCTCGATTGTGTGCTCTGTGGGATCAAGGCTTGCCCGCGAGGCAGCGACTCGGTTCCAGGACGGACCGCATGGACTTTATCGCGGGCAAGCCTTGCTCCCACAGCTACTCTCTTCCCCAGCGAAAGGTGAGCGGCTTGATACATGAGTGTGCTCTGATCCCGTCCACCAGCGTCTAGGGTCTGTATCCCCGCACTCGAACGGGGAATCACTGGACCCCCGCACATGCAAGCACTGTTGAACGAGATCCTCGATGCGGTTCGCCCCCTGAACGGTCAGGGCAAGGTGGCCAACTACATTCCGGCCCTGGGCAGCGTGCCTGGCAATCAGTTGGGCATTGCCGTGTATGGCAACGACGGCGAGATGTATTGCGCAGGTGATGCCGAAACGCCGTTTTCGGTACAGAGTATTTCCAAGGTATTCAGCCTGGTGCAGGCCATCGAGCATTCCGGCGAAGCCATCTGGGAGCGCCTGGGCCATGAGCCGTCCGGCCAGCCGTTCAACTCCCTGGTGCAGTTGGAGTTCGAGCGCGGTCGCCCACGCAATCCGTTCATCAACGCCGGCGCCCTGGTGATCTGCGATATCAACCAGTCGCGTTTCGCCGCCCCGGCGTTGTCGATGCGTGATTTCGTGCGACGCCTGTCGGGCAATCCCCAGGTGATGGTGGATGGCAAGGTCGCTGAGTCGGAGTGCCAGCACCGCGCCCGGAATGCGGCGATGGCTTACTTGATGCAATCGTTCGGTAACTTCCATAACGACGTGGAAGCGGTGTTGCGCAGTTATTTCAGCCACTGTGCGCTGCGAATGAGCTGCATCGATCTGGCTCGGGCGTTCTGTTTCCTGGCCAACGACGGCTTTTGCAAGCACAGCGGCGAACAGATCCTGAGTGCCCGCCAGACCCAACAGGTCAACTCCATCATGGCCACCAGCGGGCTGTACGACGAGGCGGGTAATTTTGCCTACCGTGTCGGCCTGCCTGGCAAGAGCGGCGTGGGCGGCGGGATTGTCGCCGTGGTACCGGGGCGCTTCACGGTGGGCGTCTGGTCGCCAGAGCTCAACGCCGCCGGCAACTCCCTGGCGGGCATGGCGGCGCTGGAGTTGCTCAGCCAGCGAATCGGCTGGTCAGTGTTCTAGGGTGAATTCGAGCAGGCCACCAGGCCATAAAAAAGGCCCGTTCCTGATGGAGGAACGGGCCTTTTTTTCAACTGCGCATCAGCAGAAGCGGTCGATGACCTGCACTTGCGAAGTGTTTTGCATCGACTGCCAGGCCTGGGTCAGCGTTTGCAGCACGCGACCGATAAAGTCCTTGTCGGCCGCAGCCTTCTTGCCCACGTAGCCTTGGCCGCGGCGGTACATCTTCAGCCGGGCGCACAGGTCTTGTTGGTGCTGTTCGAACTCGCCTTCATGCGCGTAGGGCGACAGGCAATCCATGTGGACCTGGCCAGTCTTGCTGATCCACAGGATATGGCTGTCGAGTGTGTCCTTGTGTGCTGCGAACATGCGAGCCAGTTCATCAATAGATGGTTGATTGTTCAGATTCATGTGTAAGCCCCTTGACCATTTGGTTGATCTGTCTGGTGGTTCGCAAAGATTTCGCTTCTCGGTAAGTGCCTGCCTGCTACCGAAACCAGGCCGTCAGCGTTCGTCCGTCAGACTTCAACGGGGTCGTGCATCGGTTGTGTAGTGCTATCGAAGGGCTGCTACGCAAATGCGCTACAACGAAGAGAAACAGCGAAGAACCTTAAGGCAGTGTCAACTTTCGAGGGTCGACCACGCGCGTCATGAGGACCTTCACCGACGTTTCTCGTCCTTGTTACCGGACGGTCATGCCAGGTCAGCACCTTCAATCTGCCTTGTGGGCAGTCCCTTATCCAAAAAACAGCTCGGCGGTCAGACGCGCTTGCTCAAACGGTTGCTTGTACTCCCGATCGGGGAGACGTCTGCATCATGCAAGGGCAAATCGGAGGCGTCAACGGTTTTGTAGTGATTATTTTTGGTCACTACATATTGTCGGACAAAATGGTTTGGGTATGAAAATCTTGGCGCGCGCAGTGGGGCAGGTCAGGCTTGGGATTATTTATGGCGAGGGGATTTATCCCCGCTGGGCTGCGAAGCGGCCGCAAGTGAGTCGCCTCAATCTATCTGATATACGAGGGGTTGGTGTTTAGGGCCGCTTCGCGCCCCAGCGGGGATAAATCCCCTCGCCACAAGGTGCTTCAGTTCGTTTTGGCTTTGGCGGGCTTGCGCTTGGCCGGCTTGCGCTTTTTCTTCCAGGGCGCTGCGGCAGGGCTGGCCGGGCCGTTGATGGTCAGGCTCATGCCCTGGCAGCGGGCGACGTGCTTGCTCATCCAGGCGGCTTGTCGGGTGACGAATTCCTCCAGGCTCATCTCACCGCTTTGCACCATGTCCAGCGCCTGTTCCCAGATGGCGGTGGTGCCCGGGTCGGCGATGGCGCGAGGTACGGCGTCGATCAGGCTGCAGGCCGCCGCGGTGGCGGACAAGGCCTTGCCGTTCTTCACCAGGTAGCCGCGATCGAGCAAGCCCTGGATGATCGAAGCCCGGGTCGCTTCGGTGCCGATGCCAGTGGTGTCCTTGAGCTTCTGCTTGAGCAGTGGATCATCCACCAGTTTGGCGACGTTCTTCATCGCCTTGATCAGGTCGCCTTCGGTGAACGGCTTGGGAGGCTGGGTCCACAGGTCCTTGAGTGTCACTTCGTCCACATCACAATTGTGACCTTCGACTAGGGCCGGCAAGGTTTGCGGCTGCACGGCTTCACGGCCCCTGGCGGGGGCCAGCGCTTCGGGCAAGGCGCGTTTCCAGCCGGGCTCGACGATCTGCTTGCCCACGGCCCGCAGCGCCTGGCCGGCGCAATCGAAGTCGGCCTGGGTCCGGTCGTACTCATGGTTGGGCAGGAACTGCGCCAGATAGCGTGCGCGGATCAGCGTATAGACGGCCCGTTGCTTGCCGGCGAGCTTGTCGAGGTTCTTCGCCGCAGCGGTGGGGATGATGCCGTGGTGGGCGCTGACCTTGGCGTCGTTCCAGGCCCGGGACTTGCGTTGCGGTTGCAGGTGTTCGCGCAGCGGCGCGAGGCCCGGGTCGGCCTGGGCGAGAGCGGCCAGGATGGCGGGGGCTTCGCTGTGCTGGCTCAAGGGCAGGTAGCCGCAATCGCTGCGGGGATAGGTGATGACTTTGTAGGTTTCGTAGAGCGACTGGGCGATGTCCAGGGTTTCCTGGGCGCCGAGGCCGAGTTTCTTCGAGCAGACTTCCTGCAGGGTGCCCAGGTCGAATGGCAGCGGTGCCGCTTCACGCAGGCGTTCGGTGCGCACCTTGGTCACCAGGGCGGTATGGGCGTTGCTCATGGCCTGGGCGGCATCACGGGCCAGGGCCTGGTTCAGGCACCGCTCCTGGTCGTCGCAGACGTCCGGAGCGGCGCGCCACTGGGCGGTGAAGGCGGTGCCATCGTGGCGCAGTTGCACATCGATGGCCCAGTAGGCGACCGGTACGAAGTCAGCGATGCTGCGGTCGCGGTCCACCACCAGTCGCAGGGTGGGCGTCTGTACCCGGCCCACCGGCAGCACGCCCTGGTAGCCGGATTGACGCCCCAGCAACGTGAACAGGCG
>Ga0157373_10000551_pt1 | contig 29358 bp, 18 predicted proteins | sample C65metaG_FD_113460 | JGI IMG/M metagenome (GOLD analysis project Ga0157373, IMG submission 113460) | Corn rhizosphere microbial communities from Kellogg Biological Station, Michigan, USA - C6-5 metaG | ecosystem: Host-associated > Plants > Roots > Rhizosphere > Soil | place: USA: Michigan... | reverse complement strand
CCGCCGTAGGCGTCGCGCACGTACAGCGTGCCGTCACCGTCGTTGGCGAAGCTGAAGTTCTGCAATGGTTTCTGCAGTTCGAAGGTGTTGTGGCCCTGGCCACCGAGCAGGATGTTGTAGCCGCCGTCATCACGGAACCGGTCATCACCGCCCAGGCCTTCGAGGAAGTCGTTGCCCGCGCCGCCCTTGAGCCAGTCGCTGCTCTGGGTGCCGATGATGAACGTGCTGCCGGTGTGCGGCTCGCCACTGCGGCCGAGATCTTCGACCCAGGTCTTGCCGCGAGAAGCTTCTTCCAGATTGGAGACGATGATCGTCGAGTCTTTATGCGTCAGGTTGTAGAACTTCGAATCGATCACCCGATTCAAGCCATCGGCATAACCCAGCGAGCTGTGGGCCGACCAGTTCAGCGGATTGACGATGCTGAACGGCACCAGGTTCTGCGCGGTGGACGCGTAGTTGTCGTTGAAGTTGACGATGTTGTCGGTGGTCGAATCGTGGGGCTTGTCGTGCTTGCCCATCGAGGCGCTGCTGAACGTGGTGCCGTCGAGCACGCGGAACACCGGATCGTTCTCAAAGCCGATGTTCAGCACATTGTTGCCGGTGCTGCTCTGGGTTGGCGAGGCGAAGGTGATGTAGTTGGCGTCCTTGAAGAAGCCGCCCCAGTTGCTCGCGCTCAATTCGGCGACGCTGTTGACGCCGAGCCCGCCGAGGCTGTGACCGCTGAGCAGCACGTCCTTGGCGGCAATACCGTTGGCAATGGCGAATGTGGCGACCGCCTTGAGCAGGTTGTCGAAAGCATTTTTCGCGTAGTTGCTCGCGTAATCCGACGGCCCGATGGCGGCCAGCAGGTTGTTTTTCAGGTCGCCGAAGGTGTCGCTGTAACCCAGCCCGCCGGTGCCACGAAAAGCGACGCCGATGCCGATCAGTTTGCCGGCAGCGTCGTATTTGCCGAGCACTTCGGCCTCGGCACTGGTGAAGCCGTCCTTCTCGCCAAAGAACGTGCCTTGCGGCCCGACCTTGCCCTGATAACCCAGCGCGGTTGCCGTGAGCGGCGCCCAAGCGGTGGCCGGTAACGGTTTGCCGGTCGGCGTGTAGGCATACAGCGTCAGTGCGATGGCGTCGCTGTACAACGCTTTGCCATCGGCATTTTTATAATCGAACAGTCCCATGTTGTGCTCTCTCTTCCTTCAAAAACCGGCAGTTCCGCAGAACTGCCGGTACGCCTTAGAACTGCCAGTCGAGGGTCAGACCCACGCCGTGGTCTTTCTCGTTGTTACCGATCAGGCCGTTGTAATCCAGGTTCACCCGCACATCGCGATTGAGCGCCAGACCCGCACGCACACCGACCACCGCCGCATCGCGATCCATCGACACGCTCTGCACGGTGAACGCGCTGTTGCCATTGGCAAACGCCAGATGGCTGTCCGCGTCGACATTGCTCAGGTTGTGCTGCCAGCCGAGGCTCGCGCCCAGTTCCAGCTGATGCTGATCCGACAGCGCGAAGCTGCGCTTGGCACGCACGCCGAGGGTCGACAGCACCACATCGCGGTTGTCCTCACCGCCCTTCAGCGCGGCGGCGTCACCTTTTTCGGTGAAGCTTTCGGTGTTCAGGTGCACATAGGACAGATTGGCGAACGGCTCCAGGTTCATCGGTTGCAGGCCCAGATCATAGGCGGCCTCGGTGAACACTTGCGTGGTTGCGGCATCGTGCTTGGTCTTTTGTTTTCCGCTCACGTCCCCGAACTGCAGGTCACGTTTGACGTCGACACGGTGCCAGCTGTAGGCGCCGCCGACGGTCAGACGCAGCGCATCGATCTGATGGCCCAGGTACGCACCCAAGTGGTAGCTGTCGACTGACGCCGACGAATGCGTGCCGCTGCCCATGCTCAATGAGCTGTCGCTATAACCGGTAACGAAACCGAGACGGGTATCTTCAGCGATCAAGCCATCGACACCGGCCAGCAGGCCGCCAATGGAGCTGTTGGAGTCGGCATTGTCATGCCCGCCATCGCTCTTGCCCCACGAACCCAGGACCTTGACCCAGGCGTTGCTGCGATCGTCAGTCGGTGCACCGGCGTTGAACAGATCACGCTCACGCAGACGCTCGCCCACCGCTTCACGCAGGTAACGGCTGTCGTTGATCAGCATCGTGCCGATGGCCGGATGGATCTCGCCGGACAGTTGCTGGAAGGCTTGCTGCGCCGACGCCGCATTCGGCGACAGCAACAGGGTTTCAAACAGCGCGTTACCAGCGCCCAGCCGCTCAGCCGCCGCACCGACCGCACGTTGGTTCGGTGTCAAACCGACGCTGGCGAACGAAGCGTCGTTACGCCCGACCGCCAACTGAATGCCATCGGCCGAGTACGCCAGCGTGCCGCCGAGAAAGGCGTAATCCGGCAACACCTGACCGAAGCGGCCTTCAATACCACCCGCCGCTTGCAGGATGTTGTAGCGCGTGCCGAGCAGGCTTTGCACTTCATTGGTGCTCAGCAGCGTCGGGCTGTTTTCCAGCGACATGCTCACCGTCGCGCCTTCGATGAGCGCTTTGCCAGTGGCGATGATCTGATCGCTGCTGGTCGGCGACAGCTCTACGGCGTAGGTCGAACCCGGTGCAAAGGTCACGTCACCGGCCACATTCATTGTGCCGATGGAATTACCCGGCGCCACCGTACCGCCGCTGTTCACCGACAGCGCGCCGATGTGGCCATTGCCGCCGAGGATACCGCCGTCATTCACCGTCACCGCCGATTGCAGCGAACCGTTGATGGCCAGGCGCCCCTGATTGACCAGGGTCGGGCCGCTGTAAGTGTTGTTGCCGGTCAGCACCAGCGTGCCGATACCTTGCTTGGTCAGCCCGCCGTGACCGGAAATGTCGTTGCGCCAGGTGTCGAGGCCGCAGGTAATGTCGGTGCACACACGCTCGGTCGGTTTGCCTTGATCGATGATTGCGCCGATGCCCGGCAGATCCGCGACAAACTGGCCGGAGCCGTAAGCGCCGTCGATACGGAATTCCGCTGGAATGTCCTGCTCAGTGACGAACATCGACGGGCCGTCGATGCCCTTGCGCAGGTTGATCATGCCCCAGCCGTACAAGGCGTCGATGCCCGGTGCGCCGAGGTCGGTGGCCGTAGTGCGCAAGACCGTGGCGACCTGATCACCGCTCATGTACGGGAAGCGCTCCATCAGCACCGCCATGGAACCGGCGACATGCGGCGCGGCCATCGAGGTGCCGTTGTAGTTTTTGTAACCGGTGGTCAGGTTGTCGGCGTTGGTGCCTTCGATGATCGAGCTGAAAATCTTCGTACCCGGCGCCGAGACGCAGAAACTCGCGGTATAGCCGCAACGCGAAGAGAACGTACTCATGATGTACGGATTGGCGCTGGCCAGGTCCGGGTTCTTCTGCAGCGCGGCGACGGTGATCCAGTTCGGCGCGATGTCCGGGACAAAATAGCCGAGGCCGGCGATGGCGTCCGGGTTGTTGAGGTTGTAGTCGTTGCCGGCGGCGAAGATCGTCACGATGCCACTGCGCGCGGCGGCAATCGCACCGTCGTAGGCGCCGCCGGGCTTGGTGCCGAGCAGCGTGCGGATTTCGTTGAACTGCACTTGCGCGTCATTGACGGTGAAGTGCGGGTACGCCGGATCGCGGCCGCCGAGGTCGAAACGGTCAGTGATGCCTATGCCCCAGCTGTTGTTGATGATCCGCGCGCCGCTGGCGATCAGTGCGTCCCAACCGGCCTTGTACACCGCGCCGTCGTTACCGCGAACGATGCCGTCTTCCGGGCCCGGGTCGCCGTTGTCGGCGCTGATGATCTGCGCACCGAATGCCACGCCGTGCATCGGCCCGCCGTCGCGACTGCCGGCGGCGATACCGCCGACGTGGGTGCCGTGGGCGCCGAGTTTGCCGTCGGAACCGACCGAGGGCGAACCGTCATAGCGGAACGCATCGCCGGCTTTGACCGGGATGTACGGGTCGGTGTATTCGCGAATCCCGCTGGTGACCAGGGTGACGACTTTATTGCTGCCGGAGAACTCCGGGTGCGCGGCATACACCGGCTGATCAAAGATCCCCAGTTTCACGCCTTTGCCGGTATAGCCGGCGGCGTAGGCGTGATCGGCACCGATCGCGCCCAGGCCCCAATCGGCCTGGAACTCGGCACTGCGCCAACTCGACGGATCGCCCGTACGACCGCTCTCCACGTAGGGTGCGGCGTGGGCGGTGCCGATGGCACAGAGCACGGCGAGCGTGAGGGTTTTCAGGGCAAAGCGGCCTCCCGTTTGCGCGGGGGTATTGTTGTTATTCATCCAGCGACCTTCCTTAGTGATGTTGCGAAAAATCCTGATCGTGCCTGATGATCGTTCCCACGCTCCGCGTGGGAATGCAGCCCGTGACGCTCCGCGTCACTGGACGCAGAGCGTCCCTAGAGGCATTCCCACGCGGAGCGTGGGAACGATCGGACGCTCCGCGTGGGAACGATCAGCGTGGGTTAGAACTGCCAGTTAAGACTCAGGCCAACGCCATGCAGCTTTTCGCGACTGGCCAGTTGTCCGTTGTAATCAAGGTTGACCCGTACATCGCGGCTCAGCGCGAGGCTGGCCTGCACGCCGACCAGTGCGGCATCGCGTACCAACGCGGAACTCTCCACCGCGTACGGCGTGCCACCGCTGGCGAAGCGCAGATGCTGCTCGGAATCGATGTCGCTGAGGCTGTGCTGCCAGCCGAGATGGCCACTCACGTCGAGTGATTGCGCGGGCGAAAGATTGAACGTCTTGATCGCTCGCACACCGAGGGTGCTCAGCACCGCGTCACGCTGATCGCCGGAGCTTTTCAACGCCGCAGCGTCGCCCTTCTCGGTCAAACCTTCAGTGTCCAGATGCACGTAAGCCAGGTTGGCGAATGGCTCCAGCGCCAGTGGTTGCAGGTGCAAGCGATAAGCCGCCTCGCCGAACACTTGCGTGGTCGCCGCATCGACTTTGGCTTTTTGTTTGGCACTGACGTTGCCGTATTGCAGGTCGCGTTTCACATCGGCGCGATGCCAGCTGTAGGCCGCGCCGGTGCTCAAGCGCCAGGCGCCGATTTCACGACCGGCGTACGCGCCGAGGTGATAGCTGTCGACCTTGGCCGAGGAATGCGTGCCCGAACCCATGCTCAGCGAACTGTCGCTGTAACCGCTGAGCAGACCGATGCGCGTTTGCTCGTCCAGCGCGCCGTCGACACCGGCCAGCAGCCCGCCAATCGAGGTGTTGTAGCCCGCCGTGTCGTGGCTCGAATCAGTCGTGCCCCAGGCGCCGAGCGCCTTGACCCAGCCATTGCTTTGCGCAGCAGTTGTGTCGTGCAGACGCTCGCCTACTGCGTCACGCAACTGGCGGCTGTCGTTGATCAGCATCGAACTCAACGCCGGGTAGATCTCGCCGCTCAACTGCTGAAACGCCTGTTGCGCCGACCTCGCGTCAGGTGAACGCAACAGGCTTTCGTACACCGAGTTACCCGCGCCCAAGCCTTCGACGGCAGCCGCCACCGAGCGCTGATTCGGCGTTTGCCCGACACTGGCGAAGGTGGTCGCGTTACGTTCGATATCGAGTTGAATGCCATTGGCGGCGTAGTCGAGGCTGCCGCCGATAAACAGGTAATTCGGCAGCACGGCACCGAATTGGCCCTGAATGCCGCCGGCCGCTTGCAGGATGTCGTACTGGCGACCGAGCAGGCTTTGCACCTCGGTGGTGCTGAGCAGCGTCGGGCTGTTTTCCAGCGACAGGCTGACCGTGGCGCCGCTGATAGTGGCGGTGCCGCCGGCAACGATGCGGTCGCTGCTGGTTGGCGACAGTTCAACGGCGTAGGTCGAGCCCGGCGCGAAGTTCACATCGCCAGCGACATTCAAGGTGCCGATGGAGTTGCCCGGCGCCACGCGGCCGCCGCTATTGGCGGTCAACGCGGCGATGCGGCCGGAACCGCCGAGGCTGCCGCTGTCATTCACCGTCACGGCAGACGTCAGCGAGCCGTTGACCGTGAGCAAGCCGCCATTGACCGTGGTTGCACCGCGATAGGTGTTGTCGCCGGTGAGGATCAACTGGCCGCCGCCGGACTTGATCAGGCTGCCTTGATACACCCGGCTCGCCGCTGCCGTATCACGGGCAGTGCCGACCGCGTAATCGGTCTGATCCTGCTGACTGGCACCGGCAGCAACGCCGTTCTGCCAGCCCTTGTCTTGCAGGGTTTGCTGCCAGGCGCTGTGCTCGGCGAGGTCTTCCGCCTGCCGCTGAATCAGCGCCTTGTCGGAGATGTCATTGCTCCAGACATCGCGCTGCCCTGCCCCCAAGTTGGCATCAAACGCACCGAGCAATTGCCCTGGCCCGCGCATCGCCCGGTTCAGGTTGACCACGCCCCAGCCGACCCGCTCGGTCGGCGCAGCGGTGACAGAGCCATCCAGTTGCGTCGCGGTAGTCAGCAGCACTTCGAGCGCCTGCTGATTGGTCATGTACGGGTAGCGTTCCATCACCAGCGCCAGTGCCCCGGTCGCATGCGGCGCCGACATCGAGGTGCCGGACTTGATCGCGTAATCACCCCCGGGAATGGTGCTGTCGATCTTCGCCCCCGGCGTGGTGATGCACCAGTATTTGGCGAGGCCGCACTGGTTGTACTTTTGCTGATTGCTTTGATCGAGGCCCGACACGGCCAGCCAGTGGCCTTCCAGATCCGGCTGAAAGTACGGCAGCGCGGAACGCACGCTGGCGTTCGGATAGCCGCTGTTGCCGGCGCTGAATACGTTGATCACGCCGCGCCGGGAAACATCCGCTGCCGCATCGAGCCAGGTGCCTTTATTCCAGTGCTGAGCGTACGCGGCGTGCAGATCGGCCAGTGTCCGGTAGCTGACATCCGGCGGCTGGCTGCCCCAGCTGTTGTTGATCGCGCGCACGCCGGCATCGGCGAGGGCGTCGTATACCGCTTTGAAATAGCGCGGATCGGGGTTGGGGCCGAAGAGGAAGCTGTCGTTTTTGTTGGTGTTGCCGACGTAGATCTGCGCGTTGTACGCCACGCCGTGCATGCCGGTACCGTCGCGTGAGGCGCCCATGGTGCCAACGACATGCGTGCCGTGGGAGTCGTTGTTGGGGTTGAGGATGCCATTGACGTTGAACAGTGAACCGTCAATGTAGCTGCCGCTGGCCATTACCGGGTGATAGCGGTCGCTGGCAAATTCCGGGTGGGCGGCATCGAAACCGGAGTCGAGGGCGCCGATTTTCACGCCTTTACCGGTGATGCCGGCGGCGTAGGCTTGCTCGGCCTGCATCCGGCTCAGGCCCCAGTCGCGGAGGAATTCGGCGCTGCGCCAACTGCCGGGATCGCCGGGTTGGCCGGTTTCGAGATATTGCGCCTGAGCCTGGGTTGCGAAAATCACAAGCAGCAGGGTACCGACCGAAATTGGCTTGATGCGTACGTCCATGTTCACCACTCACTTTTATTGTTTTATGCAGGTTCTTTTGCGGTGTTGCCTGTTCCCCTCACCCCAACCCTCTCCCCCAGGAGAGGGAGCTGACCTAGGTGTTTTGCGTCTTACATCGACCTGAAAAACCGCGTCGCTCATCCCCTCACCCCAGCCCTCTCCCTCAGGAGAGGGAGCTGACGGCAGTGTCTTGCGTCATGCATCGAGCTGAAAAACCGGCTGGATGTTGGATTCGGTGCCGCTCGTTCACGTCGGTGTACTTCTGCAATATCCCCGGATCAGTCCCCTCTCCCTCTGGGAGAGGGTTAGGGTGAGGGCTGTTGAGCGACCACAAATGCCTCATCCACCCGCGCCAGATCCTGCTCGTTCAAGGTCCCGGCGTAATAATGCAACTTGGTCCAGGCCATCAAATAGTCGTACCGCGCCTGCGCCAGATCGCGGCGTGTGGTGAACAGTTGCTGCTCGGCGTTCAACGCGTCGAGGTTGGTCCGCTCACCACCGAGGATGCTTTGCTTAGTGGACACCACCAGCGCTTCCGCCGAGCTCAATGCCTTCTGATAAGCGCGCAATTTGCTCACCCCGGACAAACAAGCGCTGAACTGCCGCCGCAGTTCAATCAACGTCTCACGCGTCTTGCCGTCCAGCTCGTACTCCGCCTGCTCCATAGTGCGGCTGGCCTGACGCGTCGACGCCGACACCCCGCCACCGGCATACAACGGCACGCTGACTTCAAAACCGATGGTGTTGGTTTCGTAGCGCTGGTTGTAGGTGTTGCCGCTTTCCGATTCGTTCTGGCGCATCGAGGCATAGGCGCTGACTTTCGGCAAATGCCCGGCGCGATTGCGTTCCACTTCATAACGCGCAACTTCCACGGCCTGACGCTGCGAGGCCAGATTCGGGTTATTGCTCACCGCCATTTCATGCCAGGTGTCGTAATTGGCCGGCATCAGCGCGAAGGTCTGGAAGTTCTGATCGAGCGGCGCCAGATCCCCGATGTCCACCGCCGGCGTGCCGACCAGTGCACCCAGTTCCCGTAGTGCGGCGTCCTGTTCGTTGCGCGCCTCGATCTCCTCGGCAGTCGCCAGTTCATAACGCGACTCAGCCTCAAGAATATCGGTACGCGTGCCCTCGCCCTGCTTGAACATGTGTTCGTTCTGCTGGAACTGCTGCTCGTACGCCTTCTTCTTCGCCTGCGCGATGTCGATCTGATCCTGCGCGAACAGTGCCTTGGTGTAGTTGTCCAGCACGCGAACCAGCAACTCCTGGCTCTTGCCGCGAAAGTTCTCGTCGGCAAACAACGATTGCGCGACACCTTTGCGATACGCGGCATAAGCCTCGTAGTCGAGTAGCGGTTGTTGCAGGGTCAGCGCCGAGCCGTAACTGCTGTAGTTACGATCGTCGGTACGGTTACGCGCGCGCTCATCGAGAGACGTAGCTTTCGACGAGTTGCGACCCTTGTTGTAGGTGTAACCGATGCGCGGCAACAGGCCGGCGCGGCCTATGGCGCGGTTTTCCAGGCCGGCATCGCGCTCCTTTATCGCGCCGAGGAACACCGGGTCATTGCGCAACGCCTGTTCGTAGATCTCGAACGGCCCCATGGCCGCCACTGCCGAGTGACTCGCGAGCAGCAAGAATGCTGCTGCGAGCGTGGAAAGCTTATTCATACAGCCGCACATCCTTATTCTTCGGTCAGCGCAGAGCCGGCCCGGTCAAGCAGCGGTTTGAACAGATAGTTGAGCAGTGAACGCTCACCCGTACGCACGAACATTTCTGCCGGCATGCCGGGCTTGATCACCAGACCGTTGAGTTTTTCCATGGCCTGATCGCTGACACTGCTGCGCAACACGTAGTACGGCACGCCGGTTTTCTCATCGACCATCTGGTCGGCGGAAATCAGGCTGACTTCGCCCGGTACACGCGGGGTTTTGCTCTGGTTGAACGCGGTAAACAGGATGTCCACCGGCAAATGCGCGCCGACCTTGTCGATCAGGTTGATCGGCAAGTGCCCTTCCACTTCCAGCGTGGTGCCTTGCGGGACAATCTCCAACAGCGTTTCGCCCTGACGCACCACCGCGCCCTCAGTGTGCACGCCGAGATTGACCGCCACGCCATCGGCAGTGGCGATGATTTCGCTGTGTTGCAGATCGAAACCGGCGGAAGTCAGCTGCTCCGACAGAGTCACGCTTTTCAGCTGCGCGTCAGCCAGTTGCGTGCGGACTTCCTTCTGGTATTCCTCGGCGTGCTGTTGCAGTTTCAGCCGCGACTCGAGGATGCCCTGCTCCACGCGACCGCTTTCACCGGTGTTTTCCGCCAGTTGTTGCTGCACTTGCGACAGTTGCCGCTGGTATTCCATCAAGCGGTTGCGCGGGATGTAGCCGTTGTCGGCGAGCGGCTGCAGATTGCTCAACTGTTGTTGCAGCGAGTCGGCCTGAGCATTGAGATCAGTGCGGGCGCGGCGCATGCCGGCCAGTTGCGCGGTGGCGCCTTCGATGCTTGCGCGCAGTCCGGCCTGCTCGCGGTAGTAGGCCTCGCGACGGCTGCTGAACAATTGCCGCTGACCTTCCAGTACCAGTGCCAGACGCGGGTCCGGATCATTGCTCAGCTCAGCCGGAAAGGTCACTTGCTTGAGGTTGTCACGCTCAGCCTCCCAGCGCGCGAGACTGGCCCAGGCCATGCGGTATTGCGCTTGCAGCGACTGCACGTCAGCGGCGACTTGCGTTTGATCGAGGCGGAACAGCGGCTGGCCCTGCTTCACGATTTCGCCTTCGCGCACCAGGATCCGGCTGACCACGCCGCTGCTCATCGACTGCACGGCTTTGCGCTTGCCCGAGACCACGACCGTGCCTTGCACCGGAATGCCTTGATCCAGCGGCGCCAGGGCCGCCCAGGTGAAGAAACTGCCGGCGCCAACGATCGCCAGAATCCAGCCCATACGTGCGAAGAACTTCGCATCGCGCTCCGGGCGTTCGGTGATGTAGGCGTGTTCCATGCTCGCTTCGTTTTCAGTGTTCATGCTTGCGCTGCTCATACACCCGAATTCCTTGTCGAGGGCTGATACTGTCGGCTCATGCTGAGCCCGCCCGGTGCCGGTGCAGCTTTTTCCCGTTGTTGTTCTTGCTGGCCAGAAAGTGCCTTGAGCACATCCTGACTCGGGCCGAAGGCTTGCAGACGCCCGTCATTGAGCACCAGCAGCTTGTCGGCCTGGGCCAGCACCGAAGAGCGATGTGTGACCAGCACCACCGTGGTGCCTTGGGCTTTGAGCGCGGCGATGGCGCTGGCCAATGCCGCTTCACCGACGGTGTCGAGGTTGGAATTCGGCTCATCCAGCACCACTAGACTCGGCGTGCCGTACATCGAACGCGCCAGTGCCACACGCTGCTTCTGGCCGCCGGACAAACCACTGCCGTCCTCGCCCAGTTGCGTGTCGTAGCCTTGCGGCAGGCGCAGGATCATTTCGTGGACGCCGGCCTGTTGCGCAGCGGCGACGACTTTCTGCGGATCGGCCTCGCTGAAACGCGCAATGTTCTCGGCGATGCTGCCGCTGAACAGCTCGATGTCTTGCGGCAGATAACCGATATAGGGACCGAGTTGGTCGCGGTTCCAGCGATGGATATCCGCGCCATCGAGACGCACGGTGCCGCCGAGAGTCGGCCAGACCCCGACCAGCACACGGGCCAGCGTCGACTTGCCGGAACCGGAAGCACCCAGCACACCCAGCACTTCACCGGCGCCCAAGTTGAAATTGACCATCTGCAAAGTCGCCGCACGTTGCCCCGGTGGACCGGCGCTGACCTGTTCGAAAGTGATCTGGCCTTTCGGCGGCGGCAGCGCCATGGCGTCGTCGCTGGGCGGGAACGCTTGCAGCAAGGCATCGAGACGGCGGTAAGCCAGCTTCGCCCCGCTCCACTGTTTCCACACCGCAATCAACTGGTCGATCGGACTGAGCACGCGGCCCATCAGGATCGAACCGGCGATCATCATCCCGGCGGTCATGTCGCCCTTGATCACCAGCAAAGCGCCCAGGCCCAAGACCAACGATTGCAGGCACAGGCGCAGGGTTTTACTCAGCGAGCTGATCACCGCACCGGTGTCACTGGCCTGATTTTGCAGACCGAGGAAGCGCGAGTGCACCTGGAACCAGCGCTTGCGCAGGGAACCGAGCATGCCCATCGCCTGAATGGTTTCGGCATTGTGCAAATGGCTGGTGGCCAACTGGCTGGACTTCTGCGAATAACCGGCCGCTTCGCCCAGCGGCTTTTTGGTCATGTATTCGTTGAGGCAGGCCAGGCCGATCAGCAGCAGTGCGCCTGCTGTGGCGAGCACACCGAGCCAGACGTTGAACAGGTAAATCACAAACAGGTAGACCGGGAACCATGGCGCATCGAAAAACGCGAACAGCGCCGGCCCGGTAACGAATTGACGAATGTGCGTCAGGTCGCCCAGTGATTGCCCGGCGTTGCCCTCGCCCTTGAACAGGTTGCGCTCGAACGCCGCCTGGTAGACGCGCAGGTTGAAGCGGCGCTCCAACTGGCTGCCGATGCGAATCACGATAAAGCTGCGCACCACTTCCAGCAGGCCTATAAAGGCGAAGAAACCGACCACCATCAGCGACAACATCGCCAGGGTCGTTTCGTTCTGCGACGACAGCACCCGGTCATAGACCTGGAGCATATAGATGGAGGGCACCAGCATCAGCACGTTAATCAGTGCGGTAAAACAGCCGACGCTGATCAGGATACTTTTGTAGTCACCCAATGCCTTGAATAAGGGAGCGGTGGCTGGGGCCTTCGCCATCTTCATCGATTTTTCCTGAAATGATTGGGCCCGCCACACTTGGGCGGGGCTTCAATTAATGTTCCGCTTACCTGCGAAAGATGACTTGCAAGTACCCGTTTACACTTTCATAACAACTTGCGCAAATAACAGCGGTGCAGTTGTCGTTCGGCGTTTCTTATAACCAGCTTGTGGCGCTTTATATTAAAACCTTGTCGAAAACTGGATCATCATTACTATTGCGCTGCGCGCTCAAGTGTAATCACCAGGCCCGACTTCAAAGTGGTCAGATAAAGCCCGTCACGTTGTCGGCTGAAGAACTGGATTCTTGAGCCTTCCTTGCCGGTGATGGACAGGCCGTCAGGGTCGGGAAACCAGCCGATCGATGTTTGCTCAAGCCATGCACCGAGGCAATCGGCGCCCTCTCCCAAGGTCTTGTTTACATTCAATACCAGGGCGCAGGTATTGGAAGGTTTGTCCTGCTGCTTTTGTGCTTCTCGATCATCATCCCGGGTAGACAACGTCGCTTGCCATTGCCCGGCAAATACGGAGGGTTCTTCGAGTCTGAGGCTGCTTGCCATGCTGGTTTCTCCTGAAATCATGAAGAGCGCCGCCGAGAGCCACGCTGCTACCGTGTAGGTAAAAGCTTTATAGATCATGGGAATATTCGCTCCGGCGTGTAGCCTTGCTTACCTGCCAATACGATGCAAGCAAAGAAAGCGGCGCATCACACGCCGCTTTCCACTTCTACATCACGCCACGATGTCGCTGGTGACTGCCTGGCCAACGGTGCTGACCTGGAAGTCCGCCACGCCGTGCCCGGAGAAGTCCACCGACAGCAGGCTGTTGCCGCCCGACGAAGTCAGGATGGCGTCACCGGCAGAACCGGTGAAGCTACTGACGAAGTGCAGGCCGGCACCGTTGGTGATACCGGTCAGATCGATTTTGTCGAGACCGCTGACGAAATCGAGGATCTGATCGATTGCACCTGGCTTGGAGTCCGAGCTGGCCGCGAACACAAAGGTGTCGGAACCGGCGCCACCCCACAGTTTGTCGGCACCACCGCCACCCCAGAGGATGTCGTTGCCGGCACCGCCCTTGAGTTCGTTGGCCACACTGTTGCCGATCAGCAGATCGTTGCCGGAACCGCCGATAGCGTTCTCGATGATCGCGCCTTTGGCGATGGATACGTTGCCCACCATGCCGCCAACGTCGGAGAACGAGGCGTCATTGAGGTTGATCTTCTGGTTCTGGGTGAAGCCCGAGAAGTCCAGAGTATCCTTGCCGCCCGCATCCCACACTGAGAACACCACTTTGTCACTCGACGACGAAGCGCTGAGGAAATCACGGCCAGTGTTGGAGTTGAAGCCGTAGGTGGTGTCACCGGTACGGGTGGTGGTGTTGGCACCGTAAAGCTTCTGGATAGCAGCGATATCGTCCATCAGCGGGCCGGACGAATACGCTTCGACACCGCCCTTGCTGAAGTTCTGACTGGTGTTGCTTTCGCTCCAGTAGCTCATGACGCTATAGCCGCGAGTGTCTTGGCCGTAGGACGCGTCGTTGTAGGTCGGGTTGCCATTCCCGGCGTTGTAGTCACCAGGGTGAGCGAGGCCCAGGCTAAGGCCGATTTCGTGAGTCAGGGTCTGACGACCGTAGTTGTTCAGATCCGGATTCTTGTTCTGCGTGTAGCCACTGTTGATCAGGTACCACGAGGTGCCGTCATAACCGGCGCCGGTGCCTGGCAGATAGGCGAACGCTGCAGCGCCATCCTGACCACCGCTGTAGTTACCGAAGGTCATGTGGCCGTCACCGCCCGAGGCTTTCTCGGTGAAGGTCACGTTGGCCACGTCAGCCCACGATTGCATGGCGAGCTTGGCCTGGGCCTGTTGTTGTGCACTGAACTGACTGAACCCAGTGATCCCGTGCTTGTTCATCGTGCTGGACGATGCCGAGGTCAGGAACGTATAGGTGAGTTCGATCTTGCCGCTGCCATCCTTGTCCTGGTAGGCAGCGCCGTCGCGCAGCAACTGGGTTGCGGCCTGGTCGACGGAAAAGGAGGGTTTGCCATTGACCGTGAGGTTGCCACCGCGGTCGTACTGATGGCTGAAGCTATTGATCTGGTTGTACGCCGAGCTGAAGGCTGACAGCTGGAAAGCCTGTTCGGCGGTATCAATAGCATTCGTTTTAACTTTCGACATAAACACACTTCCTTGTTTAGCAATGGAACAGTTTTTGTCCGATAGGACTCTCTCTGGCGAGATCGTCCTATCACTCGCCCAATGAAGGCGTAAGAAACCTGACACAATTTGAAATCTGCCGTAAAGGATTTTTTTGAGATCAAATCGAGCTGTTTCCGGAAACTGCCGTAAACAAAGCGTGCGAGGTCGAAAGAATGTTTTAGTTGCGAAGCTTTTGCCTAATTGTCTGACGATTTTCTATTTAAATATTAAATATGGGTAAGTTGTTTTTTGTTAGCCGCGTCTCACTTTCCTGCACTTTATTAGTGCGATGCCAGTGTATTGATATCAACCTGTATGCGCCACGCAACGAAGCTCTTATCACCGTGATGTATCGAGTGAAACGACCCGGTCTCGTTTCACTCGACACGCCCGATGAATAGCAGTGTGAGAGTCATGCTTGCAGCTTGGTAAAGATTGTTTCCTTGCCGGTCAGGATCCCTATTTGCTGCAACACATCATTGATGGTGCCCCACATAGCGAGATCATCATGTGTGGTTTTGCCGTCCAAGGTGCGACGCAGCGAGAGCAGCACGTTCAATCGGCTGACTGCCAAGTCATCCGAAGTGGCTCCTTTCTCGATAATGCGTTGAGCAGCAAGATTGATTTGATCTTCAACGTAAACCCGCAGATCTGACTTCGTCATGATGTAACTCCCTTGCATACGGTGTGTGAAACACGACCGTACAAAGGCTGCAAGCCAAATTCAACTGTCAGATCTGACAGGTAGACACACTAAAAAATAGGCGCTACTACTAGAGGAGTGCCTCGATTAGCGTTAGCTACCCGTCCGAATCTTGTTCCACACCCGCGTGCGGATCCGGTCAATGTTCAACGGCATCGCCTCCAGCGCAAACAGTTTGCCCATCATCTCCGGGCTCGGGTAAACCTTGGTGTCGTTCTTGATCGCCGGGTCGATCAGGCTGTCCGCCTGCTCGTTACCATTGGCGTAGTGCACGTAGTTGCTGATGCCGGCCATCACATCCGGGCGCAGCAGGTAGTTCATGAAGGCGTAACCGGCCTTCTCGTCCGGCGCATCGGCCGGCATGGCGACCATGTCGAACCAGATGGCTGCGCCTTCCTTGGGAATGTTGTAGCCGATGTCGACACCATTCTTGGCTTCCTTGGCGCGGTTCTCGGCCTGCAGGATGTCGCCGGAGAAACCGACCGCCACGCAGATATCGCCATTGGCCAGGTCGCTGGTGTATTTCGAGGAATGGAAATAGCTGACGTATGGCCGGACTTTCATCAGTAGCGCTTCGGCTTTTTTATAGTCCTCGGGATTTTTGCTGTGGTGTGGCAGGCCCAGGTAGTTCAGCGCCGCCGGCAGTAATTCCGGGCCGTTGTCGAGGATCGCCACACCGCACTTCTGCAGTTTTTCCATGTACTCGGGCTTGAAGATCAGATCCCAGGAATCCACCGGCGCGTTGTCGCCGAGTACGGCTTTGACCTTGGCGATGTTGTAGCCGATGCCGGTGCTGCCCCACAGATAAGGGAAGCCGTGTTCGTTGTTCGGGTCGTTGGTCTGTAGCGCTTTGAGCAGCACCGGATTGAGGTTCTTCCAGTTCGGCAGCTGACTCTTGTCGAGCTTCTTCGGCGCCCCGCCCTGAATCTGCCGGGCCATGAAGTGGTTGGACGGAAACACCACGTCGTAACCGGATTTGCCGGTCATCAACTTGCCGTCGAGGGTTTCGTTGCTGTCGTAGACGTCATAGGTGACCCCCACGCCCGTCTCTTTTTCGAAGTTCTTGGTGGTGTCCGGCGCGATGTAGTCGGACCAGTTGTAAACCTTGACCGTTTCCGCTGCCTGAGCAAGGGAAACGGCGAGCATCAGCGGTGCCAGAGCGAGGGTCTTGCGGATCATGGATCGATTCCTGTGTGGGTTTTCTTTTTTGTTGGCAGGCAATCAAAGGATCAAACAATCAGAAAATCAGCACGTAGCTCTTGCGCACGGTTTCCTGGATATCCCAGATACCGAGCGTGTTGGCCGGCAACATCAGTGCGTCGCCACCTTGTATGTGCAGGGTTTCGCCGCCACCGTCGGGGGTGAACGTGCAGCGCCCGGAAATGAAATGGCAGAACTCCTGCGCGGTGATCTGCCGACGCCAGCGCCCGGGCGTGCATTCCCAGACGCCGGTTTCGACGCCGTCATCGCGCTCGACGCTGGTGGTCGAAGCAATCGCCACCGGCTCGCCGAGGGGCACGGCCACCGGGTTGGACTCATCCAGTTGCAGGGTTGCGGTGTTTTTAAACTGGGTAATGCTCATGGTCTGACCTGTCTTTTGGGCTTTCTTGAAGTAAATCGACGTTCAATGCATGAAGCCTTCCATGAAACCCGCCACCTGGCTGGCGAGTTTGCGCCGCCATGGCGCGGTCGCCGGGTTGGCCAGGGTCTGGTCTTCGTGGACGAAACTTTTGATGATCGCGTTGTAGCCCAACCAGCGGCATGGCTCCGGCTCCCACGCGCGCAGCGCATGAATGCCGCCGTCCGGCAGCACCCACGGCTGGCTAACCAGTTCGGTGTCGCGCTCAAGAATCAAGTCCGCCAGGGTGCGGCCGCCGAGATTGCTCGCGCCGACGCCCTCCCCGCCATATCCGCCGGACAACGCGATGCCGTTGGCACGATCGCAAAGCATGTGCGGTTTGAAGTGCCGGGACATCCCGAGGTTGCCGCCCCAGGCGTGGGTGATCTGCACGTTTTTCAGTTGCGGGAACAGTTCGCCGAACAGATAACGGCGCAACTCGACTTCATCACGAGTCAGATCAAAGTTATGGCGCAGCTTGCCAGCGAACTGGTAACCGCCACGGGCGCCGAAGATCAGCCGATTGTCGGCGCTGCGCTGGCCATAAGTGACCTGACGACTGAATTCGCTGAACGCCTGACCACGGCTGAGGCCGATTTCATCCCAGGTCGCGGCAGACAACGGCTCGGTGGCGACAATCAGGCTCTGCACCGGCAATTGATAGCGGCCCAGTGGTGGCAAGGTCACTGAATACCCTTCGACGGCCGGCACGATCCAGCGGCTGCGCACACTGGCCTTGGCGGTGCGCAAGCTGCCAGACTGCCAGTGAGTGACCGGACTGTTTTCGTAGATCTTCACGCCCATGTTCTGCACGGTGCGCGCCAGGCCGCGCACCAGTTTCGCCGGGTGGATGGTCGCCACGTGCGGCGCGTAAATCCCGCCATAAGGCTTGGCGACGCGGATCTGCTGCGCCAGTTGCTCGGGGCTGAGCCAACGATAATCGTCATCGGTCAGGCCTTGGGCGTGCAGTTTGCCCAAGTACTCGCGCAGAGAGGCTTCTTGTTCCGGATAACGCGCGGCGCAGTACAGCACGCCGCCCTTGCGGTAATCGCAGTTGATACCTTCGCGTTCGAGGACGATCTCGACTTCATCGGGAATGCTGTGTAGGAGATCGAACGACGCGCGGCGCTGCTCTGGCGACAACCCGGCCAGCAGACGATCCTCGCCAAGCAGGTTGCCCATCAACCAGCCGCCATTGCGACCGGAAGCGCCGAAACCGGCGGTCTGTGCTTCGACAATCGCGATGTCGAGCCCCGGCGCAAGCTTCTTCAGGTAGTACGCGGTCCACAGCCCGGTGTAACCGGCGCCGATGATCGCCACGTCGACGTCCAGATCTCGCTCAAGCTCGGGCCGCGCGGTCAGCGGCTCATCGAGTTGGCCCATCCACAAACTGATAGTGCGCCACGCCGGCATGCAAGACTCCGCCACTGAAATTCTTCGATGGCGTCGATCCTAGTGGCTGTACTCAGTGGATGTCTTGCGCGCGTGCCCGCAAAGAAATTTGTTTCGCGTAAGCCTTCGGCGACTGGCCGGTGTGCTGACGGAAACAGCTGTAGAACGCCGATAACGAATTGAAACCCGCAGCGAAAGCCAGTTCATCGATGCGCACCGGCGGCGCGGCGCTATCGAGCGAGCGCAGCAGATGTTGCAGGCGCGCCTGATTGACGTAGCGATAGAAGCTTTGCCCAAGCACCTGGTTGAGCAGATAGGAAATCTGATTGCGGCTGTACCCGCACTCCTTCGCCACCCGCTGCAAATCGAGTTCGGGATCAAGATACGGCTGTTGCTTTTCGAAATACTGCTGCAGGTCTTCGGCCATAAAACTCAACTGACGCGGCGACAAGCCCAGGCGACTGACTGCCGGGCGCTGACTTGACGAGGCCTTGCCCGCCGTTTGCGTGCGCACCAGCGAAGCGTATTCGTTGACGCGCCAGATCAGCCCGTCTCTGACCGTGAGCGCCTCGCTGGAGCGAAACGACACCAGGCCGTCGCCGCCGCGCAAGGTCACTTCGTATTGAATGAAAGCGGTGTTGCCGTCGACGCGAATACGGTCGCAATGCTCAAGCAGTTCGTCGGATTCTCGCGGCATGCTGACGCGCACGTACTCGCGTAACTCGTTGAGGCCGAGCACGCGGTTCTGGAAGAAATCGTTGTACTGAATGTCCGGATGATACAGCGCCATGACGCTGTCGAGGTCGCGGTGTTTCCAGCTCAGGTGATAGCGCATGACCGTTGCAGCCGTGGCTTGGGTCTGTTCAGGGCCGTCGTCGTCGGCGTGCATAAAAGGCTCGGCGCAAAAAACCCGAGCTTGCCCAAGTTCGCCACAGGCTTCAATGACTAATCCGTAATGGCGTTTTGGCGATGATTGCGTCGGCCGTGACTTACATCAAAAAATGCGAAGCAATCGCAAAATGAACTGAAAAATCTCACAGGAATTTCACATGCGGATGCTACTTTTAATGTCAGTTACCGGTTGAGCCAATGAAGGCTCTTCCCACCTAACATGAGCAAACGGAAGCGCTCGATGAAGAAGGCGGGCAACATATGAATAAAGGGTCAAGCAAAGTCACGTTTCCCAACGCATGCCAGTTGATGCGCTGGCATTTCCATCCGATGGGTTTCGAGGCAACGATGGACGCACCGGGCAGTATGATCGCCCGACTGTTCGATCGTGCCAGCGGCGAAACCATGATCGCTATCGCCGGGATCCCGTGCGCGACGGTGATGAATGCAGCGGATGTCGAGCGAATCATCGAGGCTGTGGAGGACGAACTGGAAGCGTTCGTTCCTCCGGAGTCCCTCAGGAGTTACGCGTAAGCTTATGATTTAAAACTAAAAGCCCGCAGCGATGCGGGCTTTTTTGTGCTCACGCGGTTTGCTTGGCGGTGCGGTGATCAATGAAGAACGGCTTGCACTTGGCCACCCGGTCGGACGCCCGGGGCATGTTCACCGCTTGCGCTTCCTGCGGTTCGACATACCAGTAGCAATGGCTGACCGCCCGCGTGATGCCGACATACGCCAGGCGCAGGATTTCGTCTTTTTGCGCCGTGTCGTAGGGCTCGCTGTCGCCCGACTTGCCCAGGCCCGCCATGCGATAGACCTGATTCTTGTAGGGCGAACTGGTCAGATGCTGGCAATCGCCGAGCAGAAACACCGCGTCAGCCTGCAAGCCTTTGGCGCTGTGGTAGGTCAGTTGCTTCAGGCGTCGCGCTTCGTACGGCAAGCTCGAATCAACATTAACTACAGACTGAATATGCTCTTCAATCAATAACTTATCGCTGCTTTTTCGATAAAGCATCAAGATCGAATGACCTTGACGATAATGTTCGGCAAGGCGCTGGCCCAAGGCCTGATCGTCGCGTTCCAGCACGTTGACCGGTTGCAACGGCTTGGGTGCGCCGCTGGCCTTGGCTTTTTTGCCCGGAATCGCCGGCGCCGCGCGAACGATATGTTCAGCGGCATCAATGATGTGCTGGTGACTGCGGTAGTTATCACTGAGCATTACCCGCGTAGTGCTCGGCGACGGGAACTCCTTGTCGAACGCCATGAAATAACTCGGCGAACTGCCGCGCCAACCGTAAATCGACTGCCAGTCATCACCGACGCACAGCAACGACGAACGCTGCGCGCCCCGCCCGACGTGCATGGCCGGGCCACGACTGCGAATTTCCGTCAGACTTGCGCGAATCCACGAGACGATCTGTGGTGAAACGTCCTGAAATTCGTCGATCATCAAGTGCGACAACGGCCTGAGTAACTCGTCGCTCAACAGCTTGAGGTTCTCCGGTGAATGTTCGCTGAACAGCGCGAACATGCGGTTGTAGGTCATGATCGGCGGTTTCTGATCAAGCAAATGATCTTCAAAGGCGCGCCAGAACAGACTCAAGGCCTCAAAGAAGAAACGATCCGGGTCGTCCTTGGCGAAACTCATGCGACCGACGGCGTCAGGCACACCCAGGCCGAGGTTCTCGATGAAGCCCGCCGCCGCCACAAAGCAGTCGAGCAATGGCGCGGAAGCCAGTTCACCTTTGACCTTGTAATCGAAGCCCGGCCCGGCACTGGCATCGCCTGCCAATGTAGCCAGAACACGTTTTGATGACTCATAACTATCAAGCCAGATCAAAGGCTTACGACAGAAAGCTTGAAACAGGGTGCGCTTGACTGCCCACTCTGCGCGCACGCTGAGCTTGGCGTTTGGCCGACTGACCTGCGGGTTTTCCCGCGGATCGAAACCGAGCACCACCCACGCATCCAGGCTCGGAATATAACCATGACAATGAAATTTCGCGCCGTTGATATCGAAACTCTGCCGATTCGGCTCAATGCCCTTGATCGGCCAGGCACCCGCACGGAACCACAGATCTTCGATGGCGTCGCACAGCTCTTCGTCGCGCCGCGATGCCAGCTCCGTTACCGCGACGCGCTTCTGCACATCCGGGTGATCACGCTCCAGCTCCTTGAGCTGCAAACCAGCGCGGGACAGTGGCTGAATCAAATGTCGAAAACGCTCGTCCTCGTTGAACAAGCGGTGATAGCAGGCGTTGAGTTGCTGACGTTGCGCATCGTTGATGCGCAGGTCGAACGGATTACTGTCGACCTCCTCCTCAGCACCCTGAACTCGATGACTGAGGTTTTCAAAGGCCTGCAAGCGCTCGAAACCCGGCAAGCTGCGCACCATCGGCAGGATGCGCGAGTGGAAGGTGCGCACCAGTTCGCGTGCCTGGCGCAGGTTCAGCGCCTGCCCCCAGAGCGCGAACAGCTCGATCAGTTTGTTGATGAAATCCTTGCGCGACTCGCGGGTGAAGGTCACTACGGTCATCGAATCCAGCTCAAAACCCAGATAGTGGTTGAGCAACAGAATACGCAGAACCAGCGTGGTGGACTTACCCGCGCCCGCGCCGGCAACCACCGAGGTTGACGGGGTTTCGCTGAAAATCATCTTCCATTGTGCGGTACTTGGCTGAGCATGCTCAGGCAACAAACGGGCAACATCGGCCTTCATGCGTTTTTTCAACTCGGCCGTCAACGGCAGGCGCCAATCATCGAACAGATGATTGTCGACGCTGGGCGGGCGATGCTCGGTGTTGCGGCTGTCACGGATCAGCAGCACCTGCCGGCCCTCTTCCAGCCCCTCAAGCTTGCCTTGCTTAAAGCCATATTCGACGCCAGCGGTGTGGCCACTGCGGAAACCATCGGCCTGACCGTGCAACCACGACGCACGGTGCTGCGCGCGCAGTCGGGTCAAACCGTGGCCGAAGAAGCGTGCAGCCAGGCGTTTGAACCATGGCATCTCGGCCAAGGGGCGAAGTTCGGGAGGAAGATCGGGGGTGTGTTGCGCCACGCTGACGGGCTCCAGTGTGTGAGGCTGTTGCGGCTATGGTGTCTGTATTTGCCGCTCAGTTCTAGCGAAATGCTTTCAGGTCATTGGTTTAGGCGATGAACTGAAGGTTGGATGAGATGCTTCACAGCTAATTTCCTATCGAGTACTTCGATTATAACGCCGCACTTTTTACGCTTTTTATCGATTATTGACTGATAGATGATGGCCGTCATAAACCACCGGTCTCGCGTCGGGTGCGCCCTTCACACCTCGCGTCGAACCTTTTGAGGAGACGATCATGCTTGAACTCAGACCCTTCAGCTCGCTGGGCGGCGCCCATCACGGCTGGCTGGATGCCCATCACCACTTTTCGTTCGCCGAGTACTACGACCCGCAGCGCATGAGCTGGGGCAACCTGCGGGTGTGGAACGATGACGTGATCGCAGCCGGCACTGGCTTTCCCCAGCATCCGCATCGCGACATGGAAATCATCACGTATGTCCGTGAAGGTGCGATCACTCACCAGGACAACCTGGGCAACAAGGGCCGCACCGAAGCTGGCGACGTGCAGGTGATGAGCGCGGGTACCGGCATTGCTCACAGCGAATACAACCTGGAAGCCAAGGACACCAAGATCTTCCAGATCTGGATCCTGCCGACAGAAACCGGTGCCCCTCCATCGTGGGGAGCCAAACCGTTTCCGAAAGGCCAGCGTGAAGGCTTCGTCACCTTGGCCAGCGGCAAGGACGGCGATGACCAGAGCCTGCGGATTCGCGCTGATGCGCGATTGGTCGCAGCCAACCTCAAGGCGGGCGAAACTGCCGAATATCATCTGGATGAAGGCCGTCGCGCCTATCTGGTGCCGGCCACTGGCCTGATTGAAGTCAACGGCCTGCGCGCACAAGCTCGAGACGGCGTGGCGGTAGCGCAGGAGCGAGTGCTGAGCGTTACGGCCCTTGAGGACAGCGAAATCGTCTTGGTGGATCTGGCCTGATGGCTTGAATGGCAGACAAAAAAGGGGCAACCATCACGGTTGCCCCTTTTTTCATGCGCTCGCCAACATCATCAGCCGGCGATTGCGCCATCCACCAGCGCCTGCGCTTCGACGACCAGTTGCTTGAGGTGGTCGTCACCGATGAAGCTTTCGGCGTAGATCTTGTAGATGTCTTCAGTGCCCGACGGACGCGCGGCGAACCAGCCGTTTTCCGTCATCACTTTCAGACCGCCAATCGCCTGATCGTTGCCCGGTGCATGGCTGAGAATGCTCTGGATCTTCTCGCCAGCCAGTTCGGTCGAAGTGACCTGTGCAGGCGACAACTTGCTCAGCAACGCTTTCTGCTCCGGATTGGCCTTGGCGTCGACACGTACCGAGAACGGCTCGCCCAGCTCATCGGTCAATGCCTTGTAGGCCTGGCTCGGATCGCGACCGGTGCGTGCGGTCATTTCAGCGGCGAGCAACGCAGGGATCAGACCGTCCTTGTCGGTGCTCCACACGCCACCGTCCTTGCGCAGGAACGATGCGCCCGCGCTCTCTTCGCCACCGAAGCCGAGTGAGCCATCGAACAGGCCGTCGGCGAACCATTTGAAACCGACCGGAACTTCGTACAGACGACGCCCCAAGCGCTTGGCCACGCGATCGATCAGACCGCTGCTGACCACGGTTTTACCCACGCCGGCATCCGCACGCCATTGCGGGCGGTTCTGGAACAGGTAATCGATCGATACGGCCAGATAGTTGTTCGGCGCAAGCAGTCCACCGGACGGCGTGACGATACCGTGGCGGTCGTGATCCGGGTCGCAAGCGAAGGCCACGTCGAAACGTTCTTTGAGACCGATCAGGCCTTGCATCGCGTGGCTGGACGACGGGTCCATGCGAATCTGGCCATCCCAGTCGACGGTCATGAAACGGAACGTCGCGTCGACTTCCTTGTTCACCACTTGCAGATCGAGGCGGTAATGCTCGGCAATCGCCGACCAGTAGCGCACCCCTGCTCCACCCAGCGGATCAACGCCCAGACGCAGCTTGGCGTCACGGATGGCGTCGAAGTCGATCACGTTGATCAGGTCGGCGACGTAGGTGTTCACGTAGTCATGACGATGCGTGGTGCTGGCCTTGAGCGCCTGTTCGTAGCTGATGCGCTTCACACCGGCCAGCTTGTTGGCCAGCAACTCATTGGCTTTGGCTTCGATCCACTTGGTGATGTGGGTATCGGCCGGCCCGCCGTTGGTTGGGTTGTACTTGTACCCACCGCTTTGTGGCGGGTTGTGCGACGGCGTGATGACGATGCCGTCCGCCAGGCCCGAAGTACGGCCACGGTTGTAGCACAGAATGGCGTGGGAAATGGCGGGTGTCGGCGTGTACTCATCACCTTCGGCAATCATCACGGTCACACCGTTGGCGGCCAGGACTTCCAGCGCGCTGGCGCCGGCCGGAGTCGACAGTGCGTGGGTGTCGATGCCGACAAACAGCGGCCCGGTGATCCCTTGGGCTTCGCGGTACAGACAGATCGCCTGGCTGATCGCCAGAACGTGCCACTCGTTGAAACTCAAGTCGAACGAGCTGCCCCGGTGCCCGGACGTACCGAACGCCACACGCTGAGTGGAAATCGAGGCGTCGGGCTGTCCAGTGTAGTAAGCCGTCACCAGTCGCGGGATATCGACCAACAATTCTGCCGGTGCCGGTTTGCCCGCAAAAGGACTGAGTGTCATGCAAAACCTCTGAAATAGAGTGGTTCAGGAATAGAGCGCAGTTTACTGGCAGTTTGACCGCAGTGCGATGGGATCTATCCGGGACTCTCCCGATGTTTTTTAACGTTAGTCAGCAGGTGCAAGGCGCAAGGCGTCACCGATTAGCCCGACCACACTGGCCAGGTCATGGTCACCATGGCTCAGCGGGCTCAACCGCAGATGGTGCGCATGCAGGCTTTGCAGGCTGAATAGCTCGCCAGGTGCAATAACGATCTGCTGTCTGAGCAATCGCTGGAAGACCTGCGCCATGTTCACTGGTCGCAGCGAATGTACCCACACGGTCGCGCCACCCTCGGGTTCGACAACCTGCATCGCATCGCCAAGACGTTCGCGCAACAATTCGATCAATTGCGTACGACGCTCCTTGAGCATTCGCCGCAATACCAATAAATGCTGATCCAGTCGGCCGCCCCCCAACAACCTGGCAATGGCTTTCTGGCGAATCGGCGACAACCGAAACGCGCGCAACAGGAAATGCCGCTGCAACTCACTGCGCCAATGACGCGACAGCACATAACCGAAAGGCGCCTCGGCCCCGACGAACTTTTCGAACGTGGAAAACACCACTAAACGATCGGGGTCCAGCCAGTCGCGCATCCGTTGCGTGTCATTGCCTTCATGGAGTTCGCTGTAACAATCGTTTTCCAGCACCCAGGTACCATGAAGTCCAAGCAAATGCGCGACTGCCTGCTGGTTGCTCAGCGGTAGAAGACTGCCCCGGGGCATGCTCAACACTGACGACAAAAGCATCAAACGCACCGTCTCGCTCTTGAGCACCGACTCCAGCCGCTGAAGATCAATCATGCCACCGGGGAGCAACGGCAACTCGATGACCCGTACTTCGGCGGCCTCCAGCAGACGCAGGATCACCCAGTCACAGGGCGATTCGACGACCACGGTCGCCCGACGCAACTCAAGCACGGAAATCAGAATTTCCAATACACCGCGCAGGTCGGCGCCGATATAGACGTCATCCGCACGCCAGTAATTGGCCGTGGATGAGGTGTAGCGGGCGGCCAGCACCGTGCGCAACTCCAGCTCTCCACAAGGTTGCACCAACGCATGTGGCTGACGCGGGTACTGACGCAGCAATTCCCGCTCCAACATCAATAACGGGCTGTCCAGTGGCTGTAGCGAGGCTGGCTCATCGGCGCTCAGCACGCACATGCCCGGGCGCCTGGCATTGACGTAAACGGTTTCCAGCAAATCACTGCCGCTATCCGGCGAATCCATCATGTGCAGCGCTTGCGCGTAGTACCCGGACTTGGCAATTGAATAGACGCGGCCTTCCTTTTCCAGCAGCGAGTAGGCGTACTGGACGGTCGAGATCGACACATTGAGCCGGTCAGACAATTGCCGGAGTGAGGGCAGGCGCACCGCCCCACCGTTCCCCGCCTCATTTATCAGCAGCGTCAGGTATCGATAAACCGCCTGATAAACGAAGTCATTCTCCCTCGACCCCTTCACAACCCCGTATCCGTGGGCATGGGTTCATCTCCAGGCAAGCGGCTCACGATCAACCTTCCGCCGATCGATCAGCGGTCGGCTCGGCCGCCGCCTCAACCGCACCGACACTCTGCGCGGCCGATTCTCCCGGCGCAGACATACGAACCGGCCCCATTGCATACAAACGCACAATCAACCTGACCGGCAGCCCACTGACATCCGTCATCCATTTCATCACCTGTTCCGGCGCATGCAGGCCCTGCATCGCCCGGTGCAGATCCGGCAATGCCACCAACATGCCGGGGTGACAATTACGCAAGAATCGCTCAAGTCCGGCCCCCGCATTAATGAACGGTGAGAACAACAGGCACGTCAGCTGGATTTCATTCAGTTCAAAACTGGCCAGCAGAGAGCTTTCCGCCTGGGCGCGCAGATTCCCGGGTTCCTGCAGATTGTCGAAGCTGGCCAGCAACTGTTCGCATACCGGTTCAGGGACCTGTTTTTGCCGCATCGTTATCAGGCTGCTTTTGAGGTAATCACCGACGCCGTCCTCATAGTTCCGCTCCTCGATGAGTTGCGCCTGCAAACCTCGTAAATGTGCAGCCACCTTAGGCTCTACGTGTTCGTCATCACCTTGATAAAGCGTCAGATCGTCAACCTGAAACCCCAGAAAATCACTCAACAAAGGCCAGCGTTCTTCGAGTTTGCCTACAATCATGTCGTTGATACTGATAAAGCTGGTACGCCGACAGGCCTCGAATTGACCCTCCGGACGCCACGCCACCCGCTCCTCTTCGGGATAAAACTCACGGTAATAATCACCGCCCAGCCCGTCGAGCAGCGTAAACAGCATTTCAAAGCCGCAAGAACTCCCCGGCGGCGCGGCAATCTCAGCCTTCTGCGCGGCACGCCCCAGCCCTTCGAGGAAGTGGCTCTGTCGACGCGGGGACTCACTGCCGACCATGGCATCGACGCCATTGTTCCAGCGGGCCACCTGACCATAGAACTCGGCAGTTGCCAGATAAGCGTCATCCCATAGCTCAAGCGGTTCGTTCCAGGTTCGACGATGCCCGATCAGCAGCAGGTTGATACGGTTGGCCTCGCGACCGGCTTCGCTTATGGGTAGCTGGTGATCAAACGGCAATACCTCGCGGTGGTCGACCATCACCAGCTCTACCCGGGGATCGTCATACAGGAACAGTGCGCTGTAGCTGCGATGCATGTTTTGCAGGGACACCTGGCTGCTGCCGTTCCAGCGCAGGTTGGCCACCCGCAACTGAAAGGTCGCGGGTGAACGGCCAGCGATGGTCAACTGCGCCGCCCGCAATAACGCCAGCGTGTAACAACTGTCGCGCGACCCTGACTGGTTCACCAGCACCTTGAAATGACCGATGTTCTCCATGCCGCCGGCGGCCACTGCCAGTCGCTGGATCAGCAGTTGCAGCGCCGTGCGCTCTGCACGCGAGAAGAAACTCAGCAAACGTTGCAATACTTGCTGGTAGACATAGTTCATTGCCTGATCATGGATCGTGCTCATCGGTATTTACCCGGTATAAAAAGTTTCATGCCGCGCAGACTGACACATCAGCCCAGCGACAATTGATCAATAAGTAATAGACGCTCAGATGCTAACACTTACAAGTTTGAAGTTATTTGAAACACTTGAACTGACAAAGCGCCTTCCGCCGCTCAAAAACGGTCTCAAACCTCTGTAATTACTGGGATATTTTTTTCGGAGCGCAGTCCTAGGAAATTTCCCACAGGGTCCCACGCCAAGTGAGCACAAGAAAAAGAGAAGCAGTTTCCGAATAGCCCTACAACAATTAAACAAAAGTTGCCGCGATCAACGGTTTTCGACGCGTTATATCGAACAGGGCAAATTGAATGCACAGACATGGCTCATTCCTTGAGATGAAAGTAATCATTCAATTATCAGGGCTTATATTGTGATTAGAAGATACAGATAGAGAGCAAAAACCAGTTCAGTTGCTGAACGGACCCGGGCATAGCGCCAGAGAGCTCGGTTTTCAGGGGAGGATAAACGCACAAGAGTCCGTGGGGCCACGGACTCTGATTAAAGGGGCTTACGCCGGTTCTACCTGCAGAGCGACCCGTTCGCGGCATGGGCATTCGTCCATGTAACGATGCGCTTCGACGAACTCGTTGAACGGAAATACACGCGTCTTGAGCGGCAGCAGCACGCGGTCAGCGGTCAACTGGTTGATGTCACGCAAGGCACGTTGCAAGGCGACGTGATCCTGAGTGATGCCCAATTCCGGCTTGCCGGTGAAGTTGCCGATGCAGTGCACAAAGAACTGGATGTTCTTCTGGAACGCTGCGCAGGCCGGGAACGGCGTCTGGTTGCCGCCTTGCAAACCGTACAACACCAGGCTGCCACGTGGCGCCAGCACATCGCCCAACAGCGACATCTGCGGGCCGCCGAGACCGTCGAACACCACGTCGACACCACGGTTGTCGGTGATCTTGTTGATTCGCATCAACAGATCTTCCTCTTCGGTGACGATGACCTTCTCAGCGCCCAGCGACAGCAAGTACTCGCGCTCCTCGGCTTCCTTGGTCGCGGCAATCACCCGTACGCCCATCGCCTTGCCCAACTGGACAAACGAAGGACCGGCGCAATGGCTGGCGTCAGTGACCAGCGCGAACTGCCCCGGCTTGACCCGCGCCAGATCGGCGTAGGCAAAGTAGGCGATCAGCAGCGGCGTGTAGTGCACGCTGGCCTCGATCGGGCTGAGTACATCCGGATAACGGGTCAGCGCAGTACGCGGCAGCACGATCGATTCGCCGTAGACCGGGTAGTCGTTCGCACTCTCAGCCGGAAAGCTGGCGACCTTGTCACCCACTGCCAGATCATCGACACCGTCGCCGACAGCGGTGATCACACCGGCCATCTCGTGACCAAGACCCGCAGGCAGTCGCGCCTGAGACGAGGCCAGATTCTGACGCCAAAGGGTGTCATACCAGCTGATGCCGATCGCCTCGACACGCACCTGCACTTCGCCAGGACCTGGCTGAGCGGCCGCATGCTCTTCGCATTTGAGCACCTCGGCCGGACCAAACTTGTGAAAACGGAT
>Ga0157373_10000549_pt1 | contig 29370 bp, 29 predicted proteins | sample C65metaG_FD_113460 | JGI IMG/M metagenome (GOLD analysis project Ga0157373, IMG submission 113460) | Corn rhizosphere microbial communities from Kellogg Biological Station, Michigan, USA - C6-5 metaG | ecosystem: Host-associated > Plants > Roots > Rhizosphere > Soil | place: USA: Michigan... | reverse complement strand
CCCCACCCAGCTGCTTGGCGATCTGGCTGGCCGAGAGGCCCTCGAGCCAGAGTTTCTTGAGAAGCGCCACTCGCTCGTCTGTCCAGCCCATGACCAGCCCCACATGTTGTGCCGGAGACCGCCCCGCCGGCCATCTCCATACCACATATCGTAATCTTCTGATCGAAAGGCGCAACATCTAGATGTTCCGTTGTCCACAGGAACAAGATGTTGTGGATAGATAAGGAGCTGGGCTCACGCCTTGTGAACTCGTACAGTAAGACGTACATATCGCTCGTGAGGTTTGCCATGAACGTACTGAGCTATTCCGACACCCGCGCCCGCCTGAAGGAGGTGATGGACCGCGTGGTGGAAGATCACGATCCGGTCGTCATTACCCGCCGCTCCGGTGAGGCGGTGGTGATGGTGTCGCTGTCAGACTGGCAGTCGCTGGAAGCGACCACTTACTTGCTTTCCAGCCCCGCCAACGCCGAGCGCTTGAACGCGTCGATCCGCGAGGCTGAGGAAGGACTACTCGAAGAGCACGATCTCATCGAGCCGTGAGGGTCACCTTTACGCCGCGCGGCTGGGCCGACTACCTGCATTGGCAGCAGGACGCCGCCATGCTCACGCGGCTGAACACGCTAATCCGGGAATGCCAGCGCGCGCCCTTCGCCGGCATCGGAAAGCCCGAACCGCTCAAGGCTGAATATCGCGGTTGGTGGTCGCGGCGGATCACGGTGGAGCATCGGCTGGTCTATCGTGTGACCGGCCAACCGGGCGACCAGCAACTTGAGATCTCCCAGTGCCGCCACCACTATTGAATGGCGCAGCCTGCGGGCGCACTTAAGGGCCCATGAGAGACACCGCCGAGCACGTCATTCCGCCGAGGCCGCGCGACTACGCCGGCTTCAACTGGACGGGTTTCCAGACGCTGTACCTGAAGGAGGTGCGGCGGTTCTGGAAGGTGGGGATGCAAACGATCGCCGCCCCGGTGGTCACGACGCTCCTCTACATGATGGTGTTCGTCGTCGCGGTCGGCGCAAGCCGCCAGCCGGTGCAGGGCACCGCGTTCGGGACCTTTGTGGCGCCGGGTCTCATCATGATGGCCATCCTTAACAACGCCTTCGCCAATTCGTCATCATCGCTGCTGCAGGCCAAGATGATGGGCCTGACGCCCGACTTCCTGACCCCGCCGTTGTCGGCGCTGGAGCAGGTGCTGGCCTTTACGCTTGGCGCGGCGACGCGGGGCGTGGTGGTCGGCGCGGTCACGGCGCTGACCATCCTCGTCCTGCCGTTCACCAACCTGCACATCGCCCATCCCTGGGCGGTGATCTACTTCGGGATCGGCGCGTCGCTCTTGCTGGGGCTGGTCGGCGTGGTGACGGGGCTGTGGTCGGAGAAGTTCGACCATCTGGCCGGGATCACCAACTTCATCATCATGCCGATGACGTTCCTCAGCGGCACCTTCTACCTGGTCGACCGCCTGCCCGAGCCTTTCCGTTCAGCGAGCCACTACAACCCGTTCTTCTACCTGATCGACGGCTTCCGCTACGGCTTCATCGGCCACGCCGACAGCAACCTCAGCGTCGGGGTAGCGCTGACGGCAGTGCTGGTGGTGGGCCTGTTCGCCATCTGCTGGCGCATCTTCGTCACCGGCTGGCGGCTGAAGACGTAAGCGCAGCCCTCTCATTGACATCGCCGCCGCACCGGACGAAAAGTCCCGGCCTTCCAGTCCTCGGACCGACCGTCCGGGGACTTATCTCTTTTGGGAGGCAGCCTTGGCCGACGCAGCGCCGACGAACCCCACTTCGAACGACCACATCATGGGCGTGTACAACCGCGCTCCGCTGGCGTTCGAGCGCGGGCGAGGGGCGTGGCTCTATACGGAGAGCGGCGAGGCGTATCTCGACTGCGTGGCGGGGATCGCCACCACGGGCCTGGGCCACGCCAACCCGGTGCTGGTCAAGGCGCTGGAAGAGCAGGCCGAGAAGCTCTGGCACGTCTCCAACATCTTCCGCATCCCGGGCCAGGAAACGCTGGCGAAGAAGTTGACCGACGCGACCTTCGCCGACGTGGTCTTCTTCACCAACTCCGGCACCGAGGCGATCGAGTGCGCGCTGAAGCTTGCCCGCAAGTACCACGCCGCCAACGGCGAGGCGGAGCGGATCGACATCATCGGCTTCGACGGTTCCTTCCACGGGCGGTCGTACGCGGCGGTGAACGCCTCGGGTAACCCGAGCTACCTGGAGGGCTTCGGGCCTCGCCTGCCGGGCTATGTTCAGTTGCCGTTCGGCGACCTGGAAGCCATCGAGGCCGCCATGGGCCCCAACGTCGCGGCCATCATCGCCGAGCCCGTGCAGGGCGAGGGCGGCGCGCGGGCCTGGCCGGACGCCTCGCTGCGTCGGCTGCGCGAGCTGTGCGACGAGCACGGGGCGCTGCTGATCTACGATGAGGTCCAGTGCGGCATGGGCCGCACCGGCAAACTCTTCGCCCACGACTGGGTGGAGGGCGCGCAGCCGCACGTCATGGCCATCGCCAAGGCGCTCGGCGGCGGGTTTCCCATCGGCGCGTGTCTGGCGACCGCGGAAGCGGCCAAGGGCATGACCGTCGGCGCCCACGGCTCGACCTTCGGCGGCAATCCGCTGGCCATGGCGGTCGGCAACGCGGCCTTCGACGAGATCGTCAAACCCGAACTGCTGGCGAATGTGCGTGAGGTGGCCGGCTACCTGACTCAGCAGCTGTCGGGCCTGAAGGACCGCTACCCCGACGTGATCGCCGACATCCGCGGCAAGGGCCTGCTGTTGGGCGTCAAGGTGATCCCCAACAACCGCGAATTCATGGCCATGGCCCGCGAGCAACACCTGCTGGTGGCCGGCGGCGGCGACAACTGCGTACGGCTGCTGCCCGCGCTGAACATCACGCAGGACGAGGCGCGCCAGGCCATCGAGCGGCTGGAGCAGACCTGCGAGGCTTTCCGGGCGAAGGCGGCGGCGCAATGACGACGCGGCATTTCATCGACCTCTGGAAGCTCGACAGCGGCACGCTTCGCGCCATCCTCGACGACGCCCACGCCCGCAAGGCCGCCCGCAAGGGCTGGCCTAAGGGCCGCGTGGACGCCGATGCGCCGGCGCGCGACCGGACGCTGGCGATGATCTTCCAGAAGAACTCGACGCGGACGCGCTTCTCGTTCGACGCCGCCATCCGCCAGCTCGGCGGCCAGGGCGTCATCGCCACCGCCGCCGACATGCAGCTTGGCCGAGGCGAACCAGTCGAGGATACCGCCAAGGTGCTCTCGCGCATGGTCGATGCGGTGATGATCCGCGCCAACAGCCACGAGGACGTGCTGCGTTTCGCGCAGGCTGCGGCCGTGCCGGTGATCAACGGCCTGACCGACAAGTCGCATCCCTGCCAGATCATGGCCGACCTGCTCACGCTCGAGGAGCACGGCGGACCGCTGGCGGGCAAGACCATCGCCTGGGTCGGCGACGGCAACAACGTCTGCGCCAGCTTCATCCACGCCGCGCCCAAGTTCGGCTTCGAGCTGAAGATCGCCTGCCCGGCCGTCTATCACCCCGACCTGATGGACCTCGCCCGCGCCTCCAGCGAGCAGGGGCGCGTCTCGATGATGCACGACGCCCGCGAGGCCGTGCGCGGCGCCGACTGCGTGGTGACCGACACCTGGGTCTCCATGGGCGATACCGACCACGACGAACGCGTCGAGGCCTTCGAGGAGTTCCAGGTCGACGAGGCGCTGATGGAAGAGGCCGCTTCGGGCGCCGCCTTCCTCCACTGTCTCCCCGCCCATCGCGGCGAGGAAGTCACCGACGCCGTCATCGACGGCCCGCAGTCGCTGGTCTGGGAAGAAGCCGAGAACCGCATCCACGCGCAGAAATCCATCCTGGCTTGGTGTTTTGGCGCGATCTGACCCCTCTCCCTGAGGGAGAGGGAGGGGCCCGCTTGCGGGAGGGTGAGGGTTTTCGCCCTCTCCGGAAAGGTCCCTAAACCCTCATCCTCCCACGCTCTTCGCTTCGCTCGGCGCGGGCCCCTCCTTCTCCCTCAGGGAGAAGGGTTTGGCGGCAGGTTTCCATTCGGGAGGTTCCTCCCTATCTGTGGCCGTCCATGACCGAAACGACCTCCCGTCCGACTGACGATCTCGTCGCCGCCTTCCAGATCGAGGGCTGGCCCCTGCGTGGGCGCATCGTGCGCCTGGGCGCCTCCATCGATGAGGTGCTGACGCGCCACGCCTATCCCGAAGCCGTGGCCAACCTGCTGGGCGAGGCCTGCGCGCTGGCGGCGCTGGTGGGCTCGTCCCTGAAATTCGAGGGCAAGCTGATCGTCCAGGCGCAGGGCGACGGGCCGGTGTCGCTGGTGGTCGCCGACTACGACACCACCGGCGGTCTGCGCGGCTACTGCAGCTTCGACCCTGACCGGGTTGCGGGCGCCTCGACGGGCTTTGCGCGGCCGGGCGCGAAGAGCCTGCTGGGGCAGGGCGTCTTCATCATGACCATTGACCAGGGCCCCGACACCGACCGCTATCAGGGCATCACCGCCATCGAGGGCGAGACGCTTGCCCTGTGCGCCGAACAGTATTTCGCCCAGTCCGAACAAACCCCGACCCGCGTGCGCCTCGCCGTCGGTCAGGTGGACACTGGCGAAGGCCCCAAGTGGCGCGCCGGCGGCATCCTGATCCAGAACGTCGCCTCCGACGACGCGCGCGGCTCGACGGAAGACGTGTGGGAACGCGCCCAGGCGCTCTTCGCCACCACCGGCGAGGACGAACTGATCGACCCGATGCTGCCGGGCGAAACGCTGCTGTGGCGGCTGTTCAATGAAGACGGCGTGCGCCTCTTCGAAGCCAAACCCTTGCGCGCCTTCTGCCGCTGCTCAAAGGAGCGGGTGGCGACGGTGCTCGGTTCCTTCAGCGACGCCGAACGCGCCGAAATGGTCGAGCCCGACGGCAAGATCCACGTGACGTGTGAGTATTGCTCACGGACTTACGAGCTAGCGCCGTTGATCCAGCGGGCGAACTAAAGCACCCTCACTCGTTCGGCCAACAGCGAGCCTCGTGTCGCCTCATGAAAGCGGCCATCGGCGGTGATGACGACGCCGTTTTCGCGCAGCGCCGCCGCCAGATAGAGACAGTCGTAGACCGGATCGTTCAAGTCGGCCGCCAGTTGCAGGGCCTCGGCTACGTAAAGCTGGCTCGGCATGGTGCGGACTGGGGCGCCCTCCAGCCGCGCAAACAGCGCCACTGCGTCGTGGCCGCTGAGCATGTTCCTGCGAACCCGCGCCCAAAGAGCGTTGGCGCACTCGATCAGCCAAAGGTCGGGCGCGAGCAGCGTCTGGCCTTGCAAGTCGGCGGCCGCGTCGCTCCCCGGCTCCTCGATCACCCATTTCAGGGCGACCGATGCGTCAACGACGATCACGCCATTCACGAATGATGTCGGTCGAGTCCCCGAGATTCATGCCGCGCGTCCGTTCGCGCGATTGCCGAGCCTTCTCCCAGAAATCCTCGGCGGGGGCCTTGAGTGTTTCTTCGAGGATGGCTCGATGTTCCGCCTCGGCGCTGCGACCGTGTTTGGCCGCGCGCTCCTTCAGCGCCTGGACGAGGTTGTCGGGGATATTGCGGACGAGAAGCTGACTCATGGTGACATGATAGCATATGCTATCAATCTCGCAAGCTAGTTCACTCGCTTGCTAGCCCCCGGCAGATGTAGCGAGAACTCCGGGATGTCCACGTCGAACGGCTCGCCCGCGTCGGTCATCATGCGGTAGGTTCCGCGCATGGCGCCTGAGGGGGTGTTGAGCGGGCACATGGAGGTGTAGCGGAACGCCTCGCGCGGCCCCAGCACCGGCTGCTCGCCGACCACGCCTTCGCCGACGACCTCATGCATGCGGTTGATGGCGTCGGTGATGATCCAGTGGCGGGAGATCAGCTGCACGGTCTCCTCGCTGTGGTTCTCGATCTCGACGGTATAGGCCCAGCGATAGTCGCTCTCGTCGGGGTTGGAGTCGCCGGCGAGGTAGGAGGGCGCGACGCGCACGAGGATGCCGCGCGTCAGCGCCTGGTACACGGGCCGCTCGGGTGGCGGCGGCCTGCGCGGAGGGCTCATGCGGCGTCGAGCGCGCGAGCGATGTCGCGCGACAGGTCGGCGGCGTCCTCCAGCCCGATGGACATGCGCACGCAGCCCTCGGTCAGGCCGATCTCGAGCCGCTTGTCCTCGGGCATGGCGCGGTGCGTCGTGGTGGACGGGTGGGTGGCCATCGACTTGGCGTCGCCGAGGTTGTTGGAGATGTCGACGATCTCCAGCGTGTCGAGGAACCGCCAGGCGGCTTCACGCGAGCCGAGGTCGAAGGCGATCAGGTTTCCGAACCCGCTCATCTGCTTCTTCGCAACTGCTGCCTGCGGGTGATCCTCGCGGCCGGGGTAGAAACAGCGCGAGACCTTCGAATGATCCGCGATCTGGTCGGCGAGAACGGCGGCCGTGTCGCTCTGGCGGCGCACGCGCAGGTCCAGCGTCTCCAGGCCCTTGAGCAGGACCCAGGCGTTGAACGGACTGATGGCCGGGCCGGTGTGGCGCAGGATGTCGCGATAGGCCTCGTCCATCAGCGCGGCGTTCCCGAGGATCGCTCCGCCCAGCACCCGTCCCTGGCCGTCTATGTGCTTGGTGGCCGAATAGACGACGATGTCCGCGCCCAGCTCCAGAGGCTTCTGGAAGATGGGCGTGGCGAAGACGTTGTCGACGATGACCTTGGCGCCGGCGGCGTGGGCGATCTTGGCGACTTCGGCCACGTCAGTGACTTCCAGCAGCGGGTTGGCCGGGGTTTCGACTAGCACCGCTTTGGTGTTCGGCCGCATGGCGGCGCGCCATTCGTCGAGCTTGGGCGCATCGACGAAGGTCGTCTCGACGCCAAAGCGCGGCAGCAGCTCGGCGAGGATCCAGCGGCAGGAGCCGAATAGCGCACGGCCCGCCACGATGTGGTCGCCCGCGCGCACAAGGCCCTGCAGCGCCACATGCACCGCCGCCATGCCCGACGCGACCGCGCGGCAGGACTCGGCGCCTTCCAGCAGGGCCAGCCGCTGCTCGAACATCGCCGTCGTGGGATTGGCGTAGCGGGAATAGACGAATCCCGGCGCGGCGCCCGAGAAACGGTCGTCGGCTCCTTGCGCGCTGTCGTAGACGAAGCTTTGGGTCAGGAAGAGCGCCTCGGCAGTCTCGCCGTAGGGCGTGCGCATCAGGCCGCCGCGGATCAGCTTGGTCGCGGGTTTCCAGTCGTTCGGATCTTCGGCCATGGGTCGCCCCTTCGAAATGGGCGGCATGAATAGGTGACCCGCGCGCACCTCTCAACCCTTGCCAGACTCAAGCTTCATGGCGAGTGTCGGCGGCCATGACCTCTCCCGGCATTTTGCCCTGCCAGTCCATCGAGGCGCTGATCGCCGACGGCGCGATCGCGAGCGCCACGGCGTGGGCGAAGGATCAGGTGCAGCCGTCCAGTCTCGATCTGCGGCTCGGCGAGCGGGCTTGGCGGGTGCGGGCGTCCTTCCTGCCGGGGGCGGGGCAGGGCATCGCCGAGCGGCTCGAGCGCGTCGCGATGCACGAACTAGACCTCACGCGCGGCGCGGTGTTCGAGAAGGGCTGTGTCTATATCGCCGAGGTGCAGGAGAGCCTGGCGCTGCCCGCCGGCGTCTCGGCCCGCGCCAATCCAAAGAGTTCCACCGGCCGGGTCGATGTTTTTGTGCGTCTGCTGACCGAGAACAGCGGTACTTTCGATGATGTTCCAGAGGGTTACGCCGGAAAGCTCTTCCTCGAGATCGCGCCGCAGACCTTCTCGGTGCTGGCGCGCGCGGGGACGCGGCTGAACCAGCTGCGCATGCGGCGGGGGAATGCGAACCCGATGCGCACGACCAGCGTCGGAGTCGATCTCACGCTGGACATCGTCGGCTTCCGGGCGCGCCGCCACGCCGGGATCATCGACCTCGACAAGGTCGGCGCGCACGATCCTCGCGACTACTGGGAGCCGCTCAGCGCCCGCCACGGCGAGCTCGTGCTCGATCCGGGCGAGTTCTACATCCTGGCCTCGAAGGAGAGCATCGAGATCCCGGCCGATGAGGCCGCCGAGATGACGCCCATCGATCCGTCGGTCGGCGAATTCCGCGTCCACTACGCCGGCTTCTTCGATCCCGGCTTCGGCACGCCCGAGGCGCACGGGCAGGGTTCGCGCGGGGTGCTGGAGGTCCGCAGCCACGAGACGCCGTTCCTCCTGGAGGACGGCCAGACGGTCGCGCGGCTCGTCTATGAGCCCCTCAGCGAGCGGCCGAACAGGCTCTACGGTGACAGCGGGTCGCATTACCAGTCACAGGGCCTCAAGCTATCAAAGCACTTCAGCGCCTGGCGCTGAGTTCCGGAACGGGCCGGAGCTGCCGTAATCGGGGACGGCTAAGTGAAACAGCGTATGGGCGCCGGGGGGCGCGCCTTTGGTTGGTTGGCCGCGATGGCGGCCGTGTTCTGGTGCGCGCTGAGCGGCGCGGCGGCCGCGGAACCGGCCATGTGGGTGGTCCGCGACGCCGACTCCGAAATCTACCTCTTCGGCACGCTGCACATGCTGAGCGACAAGGCCGACTGGCGCACGGTCGAGTTCGACGACGTGTACGCGCGGGCAAACACTCTGTGGTTCGAGGCGGATGTGTCCGGCGATCCGGCTACCGCCAGGGCGATGATGGTGAGGTACGGCGTCGATCCGGCCCGGCCGCTGACCGAGAAGCTCAGCCCCCGCACGATCCGGCGCCTGCAGCCGCTGCTCGCCCGCGAGCGCATTCCGCTGTCGGCGGTGGACTCGCTGCGTCCCTGGGCGGCGGCGATGATGCTGTCGGTGCAGCCGCTCTTGAATCGCGGCTACACGCTGCAGCGCGGCGCCGACGCGATCATCACCGAACAGGCGCACACGTCCACCAAGCAGATCCGCACCTTCGAGACCGTCGAGGACCAGATGCGCTTCCTGGCCGAGCTGCCGCAGGATGTGGAGGTCCAGTACCTGGAGGACGTGATCGACGACCAGGTCAAGCCCGCCACCGACAGCCGCACGTTGCAGCAGGCCTGGGAGGAGGGGAACCTCGACCTGATGGCCAGGTGGCTGGTCGATGACATGCGCCGTCACCGCCCGCGGCTCTACGACGTGATGCTGAAGAACCGCAACGAGGCCTGGGCGCGCGCGCTCACCGTCGAGATGCGCGGCAACGGCGTCGAGCTGGTCAACGTCGGCGCCCTCCACATGGTGGGCAAGGACGGCCTCCCGGCGCTGTTGAAAGCCCGCGGGTTCGATGTGGAGCGGGTGCAGTAACCGCTTAAGCCGCCTCGTACTCCTCCAGTTTCACGTCCCGCGTCCTGGCCACGTAATCGAAGGTGAAGCCAGGCCACAGGGTCACGTTGCGGCCGCTGGCGTCCTGGTACCAGCTCACGCAGCCGCCCTTCTGCCAGACCGAGTCCTGCAGCTTCTGCTGGATCTGACTGTCGTGCGCCTCGAGCACCTGCGGCTTCAGGTCGAGCGCACGGAGTCCGCGCTGCTTCATCTTCGAGAGCGCGCTGAGGATGTAGTTGATCTGGCCCTCGATCATGACGATCTGCGAGTTGTGGCCGAGCCCCGTGTTTGGCCCCAGCATCATGAAGAAGTTCGGGAAGCCGGAGATCGTGATGCCGTAGTAGCCCCGCGCCCCGTCCTTCCAGGCGTCCTTCAACGCCACGCCGTTGCGCCCGGTGATCGGCAGGCGGCTGAGCGAATCCGTCACGTCGAAGCCGGTGCCATAGATGATGGCGTCGACCGGCCGCTCAATCCCATCCTTGCCGATGATCGAATGGGCGCGGACTTCGGCGACGCCGTCGGTCACCACCTCGACGTTGGGCCGCGCCAGAGCCGGATAGTAGTCGTTGGCCAGCAGCACGCGCTTGCAGCCCATCCGGTAGTCGGGCGTCACCTTGGCGCGCAGCCCGGGGTCCTTGATGGCCTTGGCGATGTGCCGTTTGGCGAACTGTTCGCCGATGCGGATGGCGCGGCTGTTGTTGACCAGCGCCAGCGCCCGGGCCTCGTTGATCCAGTAGATCAGCGCCCGGAAAGCTTTCCGATAACCGGGAACGTGCCTGAACAGGAACTGCTGGACCGGCCCGATGGGCCCGTCGATCTTCGGCAGCACCCAGGGGGGGGTGCGCTGGAACAGCGTCAGCCTGCCGGCCATCGGCGCGATCTGCGGCACGAACTGGATAGCCGAGGCGCCGGTGCCGATCACCGCCACCCGCTTGCCGGTCAGATCGTAGTCGTGGCGCCACTGGGCCGAGTGGAAGGCCACGCCCTCGAATTTCTCGATGCCGTTCAGATGCGGAATCTGCGGGATGTGCAGGGCGCCGACACCGGAGACCAGCACATTGGCGGTGATCTCCTGCCCGCCGTCGGTGGTCAGCCGCCAGAAGCCGGCCGCCTCGTCCCAGACGGCCTTTTCCATCTTCGTCTTCAGGCGGATGTGGTCGTAGAGGCCATGCCGCTGCGCGATGCCCTTCAGGTAGTCGAGCAGTTCCGGCTGCGGCGGATACAGACGGCTCCAGTCCGCCTTCGGCTCGAACGACAGCGAATAGAGGTGCGAGGGAATATCGCAGGCGCAGCCGGGATAGGTGTTGTCGCGCCAGGTGCCGCCGACCTCGTCGTTCTTTTCGATGACGAGGAAACTGTTGCGCCCGGCTTCCTTCAGCCGCACGGCGAGGCCGAGGCCAGAAAAACCCGAGCCGACGATCAGCACCTCCACGTCGGCGGTGGCGGCCTTGGCGGGAGCGGCTTTTTTCCGGGGTTTGGTGGCAATCGCATCCATGGCTCAGGCCTCTCCCGGAGTGCCGATGTACTTCTTCATGCCGCCCATCTGGCTCTTCATCAGGCTCCAGTAGCGGGCGGGCATGAGGCGCTGGACGATGTCGATCGCCTTGGCGTCAGGCCCGATCAGCACGCGCGGCGACTGGCGCTCGATGCCGCGGATGATGGTCGCCGCCGCCGAGGCCGCCGAGGTCCGCAGCATGGTGTTGAAGGCCTGCGTCGCCTCCCGGCCAAGACCCTGGTCGATGGTGCTCGGAATCCGGGCGCTGTTGGCGATATTGGTGCGCACGCCGCCGGGGTGGACGACGGTCAGCCCGACGTTGGTGCCGTCCAGCTCATGGCGCACGGCCTCCGAGAAGCCGCGGACCGCGAACTTGCTGGCGACGTACGGCGCCTGGCCTGGAGGAGCGCAGAGGCCGAACACGCTGGAGAGATTCACGACGTGAGCCTTCGGTTGCTTCAGCAGCACGGGCAGGAAGGCGTGCGTCAGCCGCACCGGGCCCCAGAAGTTGATGTCCATCAGCCATTCGAAGTCGGCCAGCGGCGCCTGGTCGAAGCGGCCCATGAGCGCCACGCCGGCGTTGTTGATCAGCAGCGTCACGCGCCCATGCTCGGCCAGCACGGCGGCGGGAAGGGCGGCCAGCGCGGCCTTGTCGGCCACGTCCAGCACGTGTTCGGACACCTTCACGCCCTTGGCCCGCGCCTCGGCGGCGACGGCGGCCAGCGCCTCGGCGTTGCGGTCGGCCAGCGCGAGATCGCAGCCCTTGGCCGCCAACTGCCGCGCCAACTCCGCTCCGATGCCGCTCGCCGCCCCCGTGATCACGGCCACGCCGCCCTTGACCTCAAATCCCACGTCGCAATCCCTATATGGCTTTCTAAGGCTTGCACCTTAGGTGAGGCCGATCTAAGGTGTTTACCTTAGAAACGCAAGAGCGAAAGTGAGGGTGCGGTTGGCCGCTCCAAAGACGCGCGACCGGGTTCTGGAAAGCTCGCTGGAGCTGTTCAACGTGCGGGGCGTGTCCAGCGTCACGACGGCCGAGATCGCGCGCACGGTCGGCATCAACGAGGGCAACCTCTACTATTACTTCCAGAAGAAGGAGCAGCTGGTCACGGCGCTGTTCGACGCCTTCGAGGCCGAGATCCGCGTGACCGCCGCCGGCGACCTCGCCGACCCCACGAACCCGGCCGAGTACATCGGCTACCTGCGCGGCTGGTTCGCCACCGCCTGGCGCTACCGCTTCGTGCAGCGCGATAGCGCCGCCCTGTTCGAGATGGCGCCGGCGCTCCGCGAACGCGCCGCGGCGATGATCGCGGACGCGGAGGCCGCCTCGCGCCGGGTGCTGGGACAGGTGATCGAGGCGGGCCTGCTCACCGTCGAGCCGGACATGCTCGAGCCGCTGCTGGCCAACGTCTGGATCGTCTCCAGCCACTGGATCGACCACCTGGCGCTGCGCCGGCACGGGCGGGAGCTCGGGCCCGCCGACCTCGACTGGGGTTTCCGTCAAGTCCTGGCGCTGTTCCTGCCCTACCTCAGCGAGGAACTGCGCGGCTGGATGAGCTCCCCCGCCGCCCCGTTCGCCTCGATCAGCGAAGCGCGGGTCTAAGCTCTCGCCCCGGCGACTTGCGCCTGGATATTCCGGTTATGTCGCATCGTAGACGGCGAGAATCTTGCTGAGCCAGGTCCAGTCAAACCTCACTACGACGTGCTTCCCTACTGTCGGGAGGTGATCGGTGGTCTGTGCAGGCGCCTTGAAGAGTGTCGAGAGCTGGTAGAAGTCCGCGACCGTGAGGTGGGGCCCATCGTCCGCCGCGACACAGTCCTTCAGGTCCCCCTTGTCACCGATCGTGCATTCCATTTCCGACCTGCCGCCGGCCGCCTTCCTGATCAGATCGGCGATCTCAACTATCCGCGGGCTCGTTTCGAACTCGACGCGGTGGGCCTGGCACGTGCGGGAAGGATTTTGTGCTGTCGGGCAGGCGAACGTTTGCGGGTTCTTCTGCGGCTTGTCGTTGATGGTGACGACTATTGCGGGTGAGCCGGGTGTGGGTGGGTGCGGTGGATTTTGCCCTTCGGGTAACCGCCAGATCATTGGCAAGAGTACGCGAGGGTTGGTGACCGCAGAGGAGACGCTCATCTCGAATCTCGACGAGACGGCCACGGTGGCGTCGCCAAAATGAAAACCGACTGGCGCTTCGTCGGCGACCTTGCAACCGTGGAGCTTACCCGATGGATCGGTGCGGCAACTGATTATAGCCCATCCGCCCACCTGCGCGGCCTGCGCTTCGGCGGGATAATAGGCCGCAATGGCTTCGGCCGACGGCAGATGCGCCCAGTCGATCTGCGCAGCGTTCGCGGGTGGCGGACTCGCAGGCGCCTCGGCCGCGCTTGCCGCGAGAACGCCGGCTAAAATGAGCTTCGCGATCAGCATGTCCTGCACCTCTTCGCCGGCGAGCCTAGCCGCGAAGATCGGGCATTCCTAGCGCGGTGGTTGCGGTCCCGTCAGGCGGCTTCCGTCTTCCGCAGATAGATCGAGCGCTTCGGCGTCGTCATCACCCGGCCGATCATCGGCACGAAGGCCTCCAGCGGCATGGACTCATAGCTCGGGTCGAAGGCCGACTGGTCGTAGAGGTGGCAGAACTGCGCCGTGTATTCGAACGACGGGTGTCCTCGGAACTGCTCGCGCATCTCGCGGTCCAGGCCAAGGTGGTGGAAGAAGTAGTAGCCCTGGAAAATGCCGTGGTGGGCGACCATCCAGTGGTTCTCCTCCGACACGAACGGCTGCAGGATCGCCGCGGCGATGTCTGCATGGTTGCGCGGGCCGAGCACGTCGCCGATGTCGTGGAGGAGGGCGCAAACGACGTACTCCTCGTCGCGCCCGTCCCGGTGAGCGCGCGTGGCGGTCTGCAGGCTGTGCTCCAGCCGGTCGACCGCGAACCCGCCGCAGTCGCCTTGCAGCAGCTTCAGATGGTTGACGATCCGTTCCGGCAGCTCCAGCGCATAGGCGTTGGACGCGCGCCCGATCTTCATCCAGTCGTCGAGGGTGCCTTCGGTCATGGCGTGGAACTTCGCCCGATCCTCCGCCCCGTGCGCGCCATCGGCCATCGCCGCTCTCCTCATACAGCTGTTTGAGCCATCGTGAGCGCGAGCGCCCGCCCCGTCAACGCCGCTTGCGTGGCGGTCGGTCTCCGCTATTTTGCCCGCCGCGCGCGGGCGTGATGTAGTGGTAGCCTGGAAGCTTCCCAAGCTTCTCGTACGGGTTCGATTCCCGTCGCCCGCTCCAGCCTCTTCGGCGGCGCCCGAGATTTTTTCGCTCCACAACATAGGGATAGGCGCCCCGACTGCATCCTCCATACTGGAGGTGTCCGAATGCACCCCAGTGGGTTGGAGCGTATGGCCTCGTCGCCGAAGCCTCCGCGGACTGATGTAGCGCCCCTGGATATGTCATCCGGGGGCGGCGATCTGCATGCGTGGGTGGTCCAGTACGGGCCGGCGCTGCGGCGCTATTTCCTGCGGCGGGCGGAGGCGGCGGATGTCGACGATCTCGTTCAGGAGGTCTTTCTCCTGATGCAGGCGCGGGGGTCCGCCTCGGACATCGAGAACATCGAGGGCTATCTCTTCCGCACGGCGGCCAACGTGCTGGGCATGCGCCGACGCCGGTCGACCTGGGCTTGGGGGCGGCAGGAGGACGTGGAGGAGGTCGACAGTCTCTCCGATGAGCTGTCGCCCGAACGGATCCTCATTGGCAGGGAAGCGCTCGACACCATGATGGCGGCGTTGCGTGAACTGCCGCCGCGCTGCGCCAACGCCTTCATCCTCTATCGCTTCGAGCATCTGCCGCAGGAGGCGATCGCCAGACGCATGGGTATTTCGGTCAAGGCGGTAGAGGCGCTGGTCCAGCGCGCCGCCCGCCGGCTTTTCGATCGCGTGGGATGGCGCCCATGAACGCACCTGCGACATCGGGCGTCGACGCCATTCGCGATCAGGCCATCGCCTGGCGCATGCGGCGGGAGGCCGGGACGCTGTCTCCGGCGGAGGCGGAAGCGTTCCGGACGTGGCTTGCGCAGGCGTCCGAACACCAGGACGCCTATGCCGCGGCCGATGAGCTGTGGGCCGCGAGCGGCGAGCTCGAGCGCCATCCGCTGTTTGCCGAGACGCGGGATTGGGCGGAGCGCGCCTCGCGCCGCACGGACCTCACGCGCCGCGGCATGGCGGCGGCGTTCGCGGCCATGGCGATCGGCCTGGGCGGCGTGGGCGTCTACCTGCAGGTCATGCCAAAGCCGCTGGTCGACCAGTCGTTCCGCACGGCGGTGGGCCAGCAGGCCACAGTGACATTGCCGGACGGCTCCCAGCTGACGCTGAACACCGACACCGTGGTGCGGACGAGGGCCGACGAGGGCCGGAGGCTGGTTTATCTCGACAAGGGACAGGCCTTCTTCAAGGTGGCCAAGGACCCCCGCCATCCATTCGTGGTCTCGGCGGCCGGCCGCACCGTCACGGCGCTGGGCACCCAGTTCGACGTACGGGTGGACCACGGCGAGCTGAAGGTGGTGCTGGTCGAAGGCCGCGTGCGTGTGCAATCCGCCCGCCCCGCCGCCGCGCGGGTATCCGGAGGGGAGGCGGGTTCTGCCTCAGCCGCCCCGCCGCCGATGGCCACCGATATGTCGGCGGGCTCCCAACTCGTCGCCGTCGATGACAGGGAATGGCGACTGACGCCGACCAACGTCACGCGCGAGACCAGTTGGCTGAAGGGCCAACTCGTGTTCGACGACGAGCCGCTGGCCGGCATCGTCGAGGAGATGAACCGCTACTCCGCCCGCAAGATGATCGTCGATCCGCGGCTGGCCCAGCGCCGGTTGAGCGGCAACTTCACGCCGGGCGACGTGCACGGATTTTCGCAGGCGCTCAGGGCCGCCGGTCTCGCCGACCTGCGCGACGGCGCCGATGGCGACATCCGGATCGTGCCGCTCGACGAAAAACTTTCGGCCCCAATATAGGGATGCGCTCCAGTGCCGCATCTCCCTAAATGGGGGTGGAAAACCCCTGAGAAAAATTAGGGGGAAGACATGGGGCTGTTCAGAAAGTCTGGCTATACACATCTCATGGTCAGCGCGGCAGTCGGGGCGCTGACGCTCGGCGCGAACGCGGCGTGGGCCCAGACGAAGCCGATCACGATCGAGCCTCAGGCGCTTGCTTCCGCCCTGCATGACTTCGGCGCCCAGACGGGGCGGCAGATCATGTTCACGCCGGAATCCACGGCGTCGAAAATATCGCACGGCGTGAACGGCGCCACAGACGAGGAGGTGGCGCTGGCCGAACTCCTCGACGGCACCGGCCTGACCTTCCGCCGCGAAGCCAACATCTTCCTTATCCAGGGGGCCTCCGACCCCCAGTCCGGAAGCGCCGCGGGGGACGGCGCTGACAACGGGACGGTTCAGGCGCTGATCGTCACGGCGCAGAAGCGGGAAGAAGATATCCAGGACGTGCCGATCGCCATGAGTGCGTTTACTCAGGAAGACCTGACCCGCTCGCAGGTCGCCGGCGGTCCGGACCTCGTCACCCAGGTGCCGAACTTTACCTTCACGAAGACGAACTTCTCGTCCTATTCGATCCAGATCCGCGGCATCGGAACCCAGGCGATCTCAGCGACGACCGATCCGGCTGTGGCGGTGGCTTTCAACAACACGCCTTTCATTCGCAACCGCTTCTTCGAGCAGGAATTTTACGACCTCGAGCGGGTGGAAGTTCTGCGCGGACCGCAGGGAACTCTCTACGGCCGTAACGCTACCGCTGGCGTGGTCAACATCATTTCGGCCAAGCCGAAATTCCGCTACGAGGCCAAGCTGTCGGGCGACCTCGGCAATTACAGCTCCAGCCGCTTTGAGGGGATGATCAACATCCCGCTGGTCGAGGACAAGGTCGCCCTGCGCATCGCAGGCGCCTGGACCAACCGCGACGGCTACGTGACCAACGAGCTCAGCGGCAGCCAGACCGATGGCCGTGACCTGTGGTCCACGCGGGTTTCGCTGCGAGTCCAGCCGACCGATCAGCTAAACATGAACCTGATCTGGGAGCACTTCCAGGAGGCCGACGACCGTCTGCGTTCGGGCAAGCAGCTTTGTCACAAGGATGTGGTAACGCATGTTGGTGATGTGCCCATCACCAATTACTTTGACACTAGAAATTCTGGTGGGCAATCAGGCCTTCTTGTTGTGTTTGCTGGCGTTCAGGGCACCTTCAGTCAAGGGTGTGTACGCCATTCGCTCTATGATCAGGGCTCATTCCAGCGACCGAACGGCTTGATGCTGCCCTATTATCAACCGCTGAGCGCCATTGGCCTGCCTGCGGCGCTGATCGATCCGTATGCCAGTGTTGTCAACTGTTCGCCGCAAGGGTTCGGATGTGACATGCAGGCTCTCCAGAACACGAACGATCAGCCGACAAATCTGCGGGTCATTCAGTCCACGATCAATCCCGACTATCGCGCCAAGAATGATCTGGGCGAATTGCAGGTCAGTTTTGATCTGACGGACGCCCTCACCCTGACGTCCGAGACCGCCTACAGCGTCGATCAGGTGTGGTCACTCGAAGACTTCAACCGTTTCAACACAGCTCCTGGCGCGTGGACAAAGGGCGCCCTCACCGACCGCGGAATTCTAGATGAAAATGGCGTTTTTTGCGATCCGCAACTCGGCTGTTCGGATCGGCTAGTCGCCATAGATGTCTCCACGGCGCACGCCTCCCAGTTCAGCCAGGAGTTACGGCTGGCGTCGAATTTTGAGGGCGCGTTCAACTTCAGCCTGGGCGCAAACTACCTGCGCGCCGACAGCATCGATAAATACTACGTCTTCTTCAATTCGATCAGCCTGATAGCGGCCAATCCGATCTTCGTCGATCTGCCGCCGTATGTCGCGGGGCAAACCGACAACATCGAGTGTCTCCAGAACGGCTATCTGCCGGGCGATCCAAACCGCGCCTATGGCGTGCAGGCCTGCACCTATATCGATCCCAACCCGATCGGGCAGCTCAACGACAAGGGGCACAACTATTTCCTCAGCAACAACCCTTACAAGCTGATCTCCTATGCGGTGTTCGGCGAGGCCTATTACCAGATCGCCGATAACCTGAAGCTCACTGCCGGCCTGCGCTGGACGGTCGACAAGAAGGAAGCGCCAAGGATTCCGACCTGGATTTTGGCGTCGCAATCGGTCGGCTATCCCGTCGCCGGCGTTCTCCGGCAGGAATGGCGCGAGCCCACCGGGCGGCTGACCCTGGACTGGAAGCCCGACCTTTCGTTCACCGACGAGACGCTCGTCTATGGCTCCTTCGCGCACGGTTATAAGGCAGGCGGCGCCAACCCGCCGGGTTTCGTGCGGGAGTTCTACGCCGACGAGGTGACGGCGCTGCACAATGCCGCGCAATCGGCCACCCGCCCAACGACGTTCGATCCGGAATTCGTCAACGCCTTCGAATTCGGTACAAAGAACACCTTCGACGAGGGCCATGTCACGGCGAACCTGGCGGCCTTCCACTACGACTATACGGGGTATCAGGTCTCCGAGATCGTAGATCGTTCTGCGTTCAACCGCAATTTCGACGCCAAAGTCTGGGGCGCCGAGCTTGAAGCGGAATGGCGGCCGCTGGATAACCTGAAACTCGGTTTCAAGGGCGGTTATGAAAAGACCCGCATCGCCAACGGCGAGATGGCCGTCGATCTGATGGATCGCACCGCTGGCGATCCGAACTGGCTCGTCGTGCGCCCATTCCCGACCTATGCCTCCAGCTGCATCCTGCCGACCAATGTCTTTGTGAATCCGAATGGTACGATTTCACCGGTCGGCGGCGTGGGCGGAGGCGGGCCGGGCGCTTGCGAGATCGCTTACCAGATGGGTCTCGATCCGGTGACCTTCCGACCCTACGTCGATCTGGCGGCCGGTGAGACGCCGCCGCCCTATACCGGGAGCGGAATCGACTGGAGCTACCTGGACATGCATCCGGGCTACCCGGGCTTTAATCCCGCGACCGCGCCGAACGGCGGCGAGGGCATCTCCAAGCCACTTGGGGGTAACGAACTGCCGAACGCGCCGCATTTCACAGCGACCGTGACCGGCGATTACACGGTCCCGCTGCCGCACGACTGGCTGATGACTTTCCACAGCGACGTGCATTGGCAGTCGCAGTCGTGGTGGCGGGTCTTCAATGACAACGTCTACGACAAGCTGCACCCGTATTTCACGATGAACCTTGCGGCGATCTTCACCAACGAGGACGCCGGCTGGAACATCATGGCCTACATCAAAAACGTCACCGATGAGACGGCGATCACCGGCGCGTTCCTGAACTCCGACGACACAGGCCTCACCACCAACGTGTTCCTGACGGAGCCTCGCCTGTACGGCTTGCGGGTTACCAAAAACTGGTCCGGCGGTCCGCTGCTCGGAAACTTCGGCGCCCGCCATTCGGGGCCCTATCCGTTCACCGTCGAACTGGGCGGAGAGGTTTCGCGTTACGACGCACCCAACCAGGCGATGCTGCCGAGCTACACCAGCGCCTTTGCCGCGCCGCTGGACATCTTCGATGACGCCCAGAACACCAGGCTCGACTGGGGCGACGCGAAAGACGTCAAGCTGAGTTATCGGCCGGATGCGGGTCCATGGGCGCTCACCGCAGGCTTCCGTTATGCAAGCGCCAACGGCAAGTCCGAGCCGATGGCGCAGTGGTCGACCGCTCCAGTCTGTCTCTTCGGCGGCTTTGCGTCATTCGTCTGCACCAATCCCGGGATATTCGGGAATTTTCCCGCGCTCGTAAGGATGGCGGACTTCTCCGCCACAAATCATGCCGAAGCGAGTGTGAGGGATGGCGAACGCTACCAGATCGCCGATCTCGGACTCGAACGGGACCTGAACTTCCTGAGCTTCAGCAGCTCCACCGTCGGCCTCGGGCTGCGCCACATCGACCTTGAGTCTTCGACTGATGCAGACCTCACCGGCGTTCCCGACTGGGTCGCCCCGGAGGGCAGTTTCCTTGGCTTCTTCGGAGGGCCGGTAACTCACACGCTCTACAACATCGACGTCAGCGCGCGCCGGAAGTTTGAGGGTTTTGGTCCGGTCGCCTCCTGGGACGCGGCCTACACCCTGCTCAATCTACAAGACTCCGGTCGTCTGGATATCGACTGGTCGGCGGATGGCGGCGCTGTCTATGGGACGCGGAGGGCCTCGATTTCCGCTTCTCAGATGGCGCGCGCCTATGAGGCGACGGGCTTTGCCTCGGTGGCAGGCAGTGGTCCGCCCACGCTGGTCAGCACGACCGTCGCCCCTCCGATCAACCTTCAACGTTCGGACCGCGTAACGGTCCCGGTGCTCGATCTGAGCCTGGGCCTCGCCTACCGGATCGACGGCTTCAAGGTCGGCGCCGGCTACCGCTGGGAGCGCTACTTCAACGCTATCGACGGAGGCTTCACGGAGAAGAAGGAGGAGGACCGCACCATCGACGGGCCATACTTCAAGATCGCCATCGGCTTCGGCGGCTAGACCCTCCGGCTTCGGTCCCCTCTGAACCGGATCAACTGGGGCGGCGGGCCACCACCTGCCGCCTCTTTCTTTGTTCACGGCTCCAACCAGCGCGCGGGCTGTGGGAACCCCGCTTGTGCGCGGTGTGTCGCGGCCGCAGAATCCGTGTACCTCATTCCAGAAGCGGCGTGACGACCCACGTTAGCCGGCCAGGGCGCCCCTTTATGAACGTCAAAGCCAGGCTCAGGCAGAGCCGCATCATCGAGTCCGGCGCCGGTCCGCAGTTCGAGACGGGGGCTCCTTGCGTGCGTGTCGGAAGCAGCCTGCTGATCCATGCGGATTGTCTGGATTGGCTGGTTTCGATCCCCGACGAATCGATCGACGCGGTCGTCACGGACCCGCCTTACGGGGTCAAGGAATACGAGATCAAGGAGATCGAGCGGATGCAGTCGGGCGGCGCCGGCGTCTGGCGCATTCCGCCGGCCTTCGACGGCAACGTGCGGGCGCCGCTGCCAAGGTTCACCGCGCTGGATGACCGCGAACGCGAAAGCCTGACACGCTTCTTTGTGCGGTTTGCGCAGATCCTGCTCCCCAAGCTGAAGCCCGGCGCGCATGTGTTCGTCGCCTGCAACGCCTTCATGTCGCAACTCGTCTTCTCCAGCCTCATCGAGGGCGGACTGGAGTTCCGCACCGAGGTGATCCGTCTCGTCCAGACCCTCAGGGGCGGCGACCGGCCGAAACTGGGCGAGCAGGAATTCCCCGACGTGTGCTCGTTGCCGCGGGGCGGCTACGAACCGTGGGGACTCTTCCGAAAGCCCATGCCCCCGGGGATGACGGTTCGGGCGTGCCTGAAGACATACGGCACGGGCGGGCTGAGGCGCCGGCCGGACGGGCTGCCGTTCAGCGATGTCATTCCCAGCGAGCGGACGCCGCGGCGTGAGCGCGACATCGCCGCCCATCCCAGCCTGAAGCCGCAATCGCTCCTGAGGCAGCTTGTCTATGCGTCACTGCCCCTGGGGACGGGCGTGGTCGTCGATCCCTTCATGGGGTCGGGCTCCACGATCGCCGCGGCTGAAGCGGTGGGTTACGACGCGATCGGCGTCGAGCGTTACAAGCAATATTTCGACCTCGCGACAAAGGTCGTTCCGGCGCTCTCCCGGCTCTGACGCGAATTCCACGACCGGGGAGGGATACCCATGGCTTTGCCGGCGGCTTTCGAGGGCTTCTTTGAGCGGCGCCGCGGGGCGATTTCCGCGGGCGAGCGGTCGCTGATCGACAAATTGCTGCGATCCGTGACGGCGGACTTCAAGACCAAGAAATACGTCCTTGGACTTTGCATCGACTTCGCGCTGCTGGCCCAGACGCTGAAAGCGCACGAACCTGCTCTGGTGAATTACGACGAGAGCCGTTCCGACGACTGGCTGTTCGAGCGGTTCGAACGCCGGACGCACTCAGGCGAGAAGGAACTCAACTCCCTGACGCTCGCCGTCGATGGAGGCAATTACGGCATTCGCAAATACGAGGAACTGGTCAGGGAGTATTTCCACGGCGAAGGGTACATGTCGTATCCAAGCGCCTACGTCTACAACACCGGGCAGTGGGGAAAATTCCGCCACTACCTGGCCGATGTTTTCAGGCTGAGCTCGGCGGGCCGTTACGCGCTCATCGAGGCGCTGATAGATCACACGAAAGGCCGACTGGCCCAGTCCGCCGTCCAGGTTTCGCACGCCGAGTTCAATGTCACCCTGGCGCAGATCCTTCGCGAATACCCGCTGTCGGCCCCCGATGAGAACGCCGGGCTGGCTTATCAAGCCATATCGTACGGCGTGGCGCGGGTGATGTTCCCCGATCTCATCGTCACCGCGGCAAGCGTCAGGACCGGAAGCCGGCGGCAGGGCCGGCTTGGCGATATTGACGGTTGGGAGGGGGCGAGGCTCGCGGCGACCATCGAGGTGAAGGACCTGAGCATCACGCCGGCAAATGCCGAAAAGCAGATCGGGCAGTTCGCCGGCGACACGGCGCAACTCGGCATACCGGCTCTCGTGTTCTGCCGGGCCGCGGAGAATGCGGTCAAGGGGACCCATCCGCACCTGACATTTGTCGACGACGATTTTCTCCGGATCATCTCGCGCTGTTGGGACGCCTCGAACTACCGGCAGTTTTTCAGCTCGGTCCTGTTCTTCCTCGCCCACATCGAATGCAACGAGAAGGCTCGCGCGCGATTCGAGTCTTATCTGGAAGAGCGTCGAAACGCCTAGGCGCTACGATCCAGGATACGCGCCGGTCGCCGAGCCCGCCCCGTGATGGTCAGCGGCGCTCCTCGATCTTCTGGATCGTGGCGAGGAGGGCGTTGAACACCTCGGCGCTGCTTTTCAGCTCGCGCAGGTTGTTGCGGGAGATGGTTTCCAGCTGCTGCTCGGCCTTGGGCGTCAGCTTCAGCAGAACGCGCCGCCGGTCGTCGGGCGAGGTTTCGCGCGTCACCAGCGCGCGCTCTTGCAGCCGCGCGACGAGGCCGACGGCGCTGTGGTTCTTGATCAGCAGGCGCTCGGCCAGCTGGCCGACGCTGATCGGTTCGCCGCCCTGATGGGCGCGGATGACCAGCATCGCCTGATGCTGCTGAGGCGTCAGGCCCAGGGTTTCAGCGGCCGACTCGCTGAAGCGCAGGAAACGGCGCAGCGCATCGCGAAAGGCGCCGAGGGCCTGATAGTCGTCCTGCGTCAGGCGCTGGGGGTAGGAGGCGTTGGCGTCGTCCATGATGCTTCCGTAACACGGGTCTCCTAAATCGGCACGTGAGCCGTTTTGACGCTGGCCTGGGCTCCAGGGCGCAGGAAGAGCCGCGTGATGCAGGGCTGGGCCTGCTGGATGCGGTCGCTGAGCTCGTCGGCGGCGTTTTCGAGCGCTCCGCCGGGCAGGTCGTCGCGGAAGTCGATCGTTACGCCGACCAGGATCTCCCGCGGGCCAAGGTGCAGGCTCAGCACCTCGATGACCTTCTTCACGCGGTCGTCGCGCTCGAGAATGTGGCGAACGTCGGCGACGACCTCGGCCGCGGCGGCCTCGCCGGTGAGCAGGCTGCGGGTCTCGTTGGCCATGAAGGCGGCGACGGCCATCAGCAGCAGGCCGATGGCGATCGAGGCAAGGCCGTCCGCCTGGGGAACATGCAGCACGCTCGCCGCCGTCACCCCGGCCAGCGCGAACAGCAGGCCCATCAGAGCCGCCGCATCCTCGAGCAACACGGCGAACAGGCTCGGGTCCTTGCTGCGCCGGACGGTGGCGAGCAACCGTCCCGTCGGGTTCCGCCGCCGGTGCTCGCGCATGGCGATGGCGAAGGAGGCGCCCTCGAACAGGATGGCCACGCCCAGCACCAGGAAGTTGATCCAAGGCCGGCTCATCGGCTCGGGGTGCATCGCCTTTTGCAGGCCCTCGTAGATGGAGAAGGCGCCGCCGAGGGCGAAGATCATCAGCGCCACGACGAAGGACCAGAAGTAGAGCTCCATTCCGTGGCCGAACGGATGGCCGGGGTCCGGCGGCTTGGCCGCGCGGGTGAGACCCAGCATCAGCAGGCCCTGGTTGCCGGTGTCGACGAGCGAGTGGATGCCCTCGGTCAGAAGGGCGGTGCTGCCGGTGAAGAAGAAGGCGACGAACTTGCTGGCGGCGATCGCCAGGTTGCCTACGGCGGCGGCATAGATGGCAAACTTCGAATCCGGCGATCTGTTGGGGGACTGGGCCGGCGCTTCCATCCGCCCGAAACAGAGCCGCCAGGGGTTGGTTCCGCTGGCCGCGTGGTAAGGAGTCTCGAGAAGCGCGGGAAGGAGCGGCGCATGCAGACGGTCTTTTGCCGGAAGGTCGGGATGGAGTTTCCCATCGTCCAGGCGCCCATGGGCGGGGCGAGCTGTCCGGCGCTGGCCGCGGCGGTTAGCAATGCCGGCGGGCTCGGGATGCTGGCGCTGTCCTGGCACCCGGAAGAGGCGCTGCGGGCGCAGATCCACCAGACGCGCGAGCTGACCGGCAAGCCGTTCGGCGTGAACCTGGTGATCGCGTGGCCGCAAGCCGACCGGCTGACGGCCTGTCTGGAGGAGGGGGTGCGCATCGTCTCCTTCTTCTGGGGCGATCCCGCGCCCTACGTCGAGCAGGCGCATGCGGCCGGAGCGCTCACCATCAGCACGGTGGCCAGCGCCGCCGATGCGAGGGCGGCGGTGGAGGCGGGCGTCGACATCGTGGTGGCGCAGGGCTGGGAAGCCGGCGGCCACGTGCGCGGCGAGGTCGCCACGATGCCGCTGGTCCGCGCCGTCGTGGAGGCGGTGGGCGACACGCCGGTGCTGGCGGCCGGCGGCATCGCGGACGGACATGGGCTGGCGGCCGCATTGGCGCTGGGCGCGAGCGAGGCCTGGATCGGCACGCGCTTCCTGGCCAGCGAGGAGGTGGCCATCCATCCCGAGTATCAGCAGCGGCTGCTGGACGCCGACGAGACTTCCACCGTCCACACCGGCCTGTTCGATGTCGGCTGGCCGAACGCGCCGCACCGGGTGCTGCGCAATTCGACAGTCGAGGCGTGGGAGGCGGCGGGCCGGCCCGCGAAGGATCGTCCCGGCGAGGGCGAGGTGCTGGCCAGGGGCGAGTTCGGCTCGATGGTCCGCTACGCCTCCATCACGCCCGGGCCCCAGACGACCGGCGACATCGAGGCGCTGTCGCTCTGGGCCGGCCAGAGCGTCGGCCGCGTCGGCAAGGTCCAGCCGGCGGGCGAGATCGTGCGGGAAATCGCCCAGGAGGCGCGGGACGTAGTGCGCCGCCTCGCCGATACTCTGGCCTGAGCGCCCTGCCTTATTCGGCGGCCTGCGCCATCGCCCCGCTGAGCCATCCGTCGAGGTCGGCGAGCGCGCGCAGGCTCATCAGGCGCTTCTTGGCGCGGCCGCGTTCCTTGAAGGGGATCTTGCGGCCATCCGTGTCGGTCTTGGGCGCTTCGAGCGGCGGCAGCAGGCCGTAATTGATGTTCATGGGCTGGAAGGCGCCGCCGACGTGGCCGCCGGTGATGTGGTTGACGAGCGCGCCCAGCGCCGTGGTGGCGGGCGGCGCTTCCAGCGGCCGGCCAAGGCGTTCGTCGGCGGCGAGGCGACCGGCGAGCAGGCCGACGGCGGCGCTTTCGACGTAGCCTTCGACGCCGGTGACCTGCCCCGCGAAGCGCAGGCGCGGGTCGGCCTTCATGCGCAGCTGCCGGTCGAGCAGGCGCGGGGAGTTGATGAAGGTGTTGCGGTGCAAGCCGCCCAGCCGGGCGAACTGGGCGTCCCGCAGGCCAGGGATCATGCGGAAGATGTCGGTCTGGGCGCCGTGCTTCAACTTGGTCTGGAAGCCGACCATGTTCCAGAGTGTGCCGAGCGCATTGTCCTGCCGCAGCTGGACGATGGCGTAGGGCTTCACCGTCGGATCGCGCGGGTTGGTCAGGCCGACGGGCTTCATCGGGCCATGCCGCAGGGTTTCGCGCCCGCGTTCGGCCATCACCTCGATGGGCAGGCAGCCGTCGAAGTAGGGGACGTTCTCCCACTCCTTGAATTCGGACTTGGGCCCCGCCAGCAGGGCGTCGATGAAGGCCTCGTATTCGTCGCGCGTCATCGGGCAGTTGATGTAGGCGGCCGCGTCGCCGCCCGGACCTTCCTTGTCGTAGCGCGATTGGCGCCACGCGATGTCCATGTCGATGGACTCGAGATGGACGATCGGCGCGATGGCGTCGAAGAAGGAGAGCGAGTCCTCGCCGGTCAGCTCCAGGATCGCCTGCGCCAGGGCGGGCGAGGTCAGCGGGCCGGTCGAGACGATGACACTGTCCCACTCGGCTGGCGGCAGGCCAGCGACCTCGCCGCGTTCGACGGTGACCAGCGGGTGAGCGGCCAGCCGCGCCGTCACCGCCGCCGAGAACCCCTCGCGGTCGACGGCCAGCGCTCCGCCGGCGGGAACCTGGTGCTCATCGCCCGCGGCCATGATGAGCGAACCGCAGCGGCGCATCTCGGCGTGCAGCAGGCCGACGGCGTTGAACTCCCAGTCGTCCGAGCGGAAGGAGTTGGAGCAGACGAGCTCGGCCAGCCCGTCCGTCTGGTGGGCGTCGGTGCCGCGAACCGGGCGCATCTCGTGCAGCACCACGGGCGCCCCGGCCTGCGCGATCTGCCAGGCGGCCTCCGAGCCCGCGAGCCCGCCGCCGACGACGTGGATGGGTTTCAGGGACATGGCGCGGACCTATACGCGCCTGCGACGCGCCGCGCCATTGGCGGTGGCGACGACTTAGGCCTAAGCTCAACCTTAGGGAAACACCGGGGGCGGCGATGGCGCATATTCCACTGAGCGATACGGCATTCGAGGGCGTGCGGCTGATGGGGCGAAGGCCGCTGGCCGTGCTGGCCTGGGCGGCGGTGATGTTCGTGGCCACCGCGCTGCCGGTGGCGCTGTTCTTCGGGACCATGGCGCCGGCTTTCGTCGACATCATGCGCCACTCCGTTGACGGCCCCCAGCCGTCGCCCGTCGACATGATGAACCTCCAGCTGCGGTGGATGGCGGTGAACGGGCCGCTGATGCTGTGCTCGCTGGTCGCCAAGGCGGTGCTGATGTGCGCGGTCTTCCGCGCGGTGCTGCGGCCCGAGCAGAGACGCTTCGGCTACCTGCGGCTTGGGATGACAGAGGTACTGGTGGGGCTCGTCTATCTCTGCGTCGCGATCCTCATCTTCATGGCGAGCTGTGCCGGCATGGTGGTGATGCTGGGTTTCACCATCGCTGGCGCGTTTGCGTCCAAGGGGGCGGCCGTGGGTATCGCCCTTGTCCTGGCGGTCGCGCTGGCGGTCCTGCTGGGCTGGCTGATCGTGCGGCTGGCGCTGGCCTTGCCGATGACGTTCGACGACGGCCGTTTCCGCATGTTCGAGGCCTGGCAGCTGTCGAAGGGCCATGCGCTGGAGCTGTTCTTCGTCTGGCTGCTGGCCTTCGCGGTGGTGCTGGTCATCGAGCTGGTGATCGGCAGCGTGATCGGTTTCACGGCGATCGGCGTGATCGCCGGTCACGCGAGCGCGGCGGGCGGCGCGTCGAGCGCCTTCCACCGGCCGGCCGCCGAATGGATCGGCCAACTGGCGCCCTGGATGTTGCTGGGAGGTGCCGTCCTCGCATTGTTCGGTGCGGCGGCCATGGTGATCATGTACGCGCCCCTGGCGGCAGCTTATCGGCTGTTGAGCGCGCCCGAGCCGCAAGCGACAGTCTGAGCAGTCCCTTTTCGCCTGGAAACAGGCATAGTTGCGAATCGAACCGCGGCGATTTTCGCGCGCGCAGGAGACCCGACCTTGAAGACCTTTTCGCCCACCGACGCGGCCCTCGAAGGTTTCCGGATTACGCGGGAGAAACCGCGGGTGCTGCTGGTCTGGTCGATCGCCAACCTGATCGTCAGCACGGTGATGGCCGTGGCGCTGATCGCCATGTTCGGGCCGATGCTGGCCGAGATCGAGGCGATGAACGCCGGCTCCGACGATCCGGCCCAGGCGCTGGCCATGTTCGAGAAGATCGCGCCCTTCTACGCGCTGGTGTTGCCGGTCGGACTGATGGTCATCGCGGTGTGGAGCGGGGCCGTCTATCGGGTGATCCTGCGGCCGGCCGACAGCAAGTTCGGCTATCTGCGGCTGGGCGGAGACGAGTTCCGGCTGGCCGTGCTGATGCTGATCTATGTGGTGCTGGCGATCGGCTTTACCTTCGTGCTGACGCTTGTGGCGGGGCTGTTGTCGGCCGGGGCGCTGGCGATCGCGGGGCCGGTCGGCAAGCTGGTCAGCGTGCTGATCGGGCTCGCGGCTATCGCGCTCTTCATCTTCGTGGCGCTGAGGCTGTCGCTATCGGGACCGGCGACCTTCGCCGAGCGGCACATCCGGGTGTTCGAGTCCTGGACGCTGACGCGCGGCAACGTCTGGCGGCTGCTGGGCGCCTATGTGGTGGCGCTGATCCTGGCGGCGGTGGTGGTGCTGCTGGCGCTGGTCATCTTCGTGGCCGTCGCCGCGATCATGGCGGGCGGGGACATCACCTCGGTGGGCAAGGTGTTCCAGCCGGACACCAGTTCGATCGCCAGCTACTTCACCGTGCCGATGGTGGTCTACCTGATTTTCGGGGCCTTCCTGGGCGCGGTGCAGAACGCGGTGGTCTATGCTCCGCCCGCCGTCGCCTATCGCGAGCTGCACGGGCCGGTCGGCGACTAGAACAGGGAGGGCCGCGCCATGGCGCTGTCGGTGGTTGGAGCGGGGCTTGGACGGACGGGCACGCTGTCGCTGAAATTTGCGCTGGAGCAGCTGGGGCTTGGGCCCTGCTACCACATGATGGAGGTCTTCAAGCTGCCCCAGGCGCCGCGCCAGTGGAGCGACGCGGCCGACGGCAAGCCCATGAACTGGGACGAGGTGTTCGAGGGCTTCAACAGCGCGGTCGACTGGCCGTCGGCGGAGTTCTACCGGCAGCTGGCCGACTACTATCCGCAGGCCAAGGTCATCCTGACCGTTCGCGATCCGCAGAGCTGGTACGAGTCGACCCAGGCGACTATCTTCAACATGGACAATCACAGCGGCGCCAGTCCTGAGTGGGTCGAGATGATCGGCAAGGTCATCGGCGCGAAGTTCAACGGCGACCTGCACACCCGCGACCACGTCATCGATGTCTATAACCGCCACAACGACGAGGTCCGCCGCACCATCCCGGCCAAGCGTCTGCTGGAATACACGCCGGGGCAGGGATGGGGCCCGCTGTGCGACTTCCTTGGCCTGCCCGTGCCCGAACAGCCGTACCCGAAGGTCAATACGACCGAGGACTTCGTCGGCCGGATCAAGAGCGCGCGCGAAGGCGCCCCACCGGCTTAGCCGTGGAGGGATGAGGAGGGTGCGGAGCGCCGGCCGGGTCGCCCCGACACCGGTGTCTTGGTGGTTGGAGTAGAGGGCGGGCTAACCGCCGACGCTCCGCGCGAACCGTTATCCCGAAGCCTGAGGCGCGCAGGCTTGATTCAGCCTTTCACCCAAGAGCCCCGGACGGGCAGGCGATCAT
>Ga0157373_10000548_pt1 | contig 29407 bp, 18 predicted proteins | sample C65metaG_FD_113460 | JGI IMG/M metagenome (GOLD analysis project Ga0157373, IMG submission 113460) | Corn rhizosphere microbial communities from Kellogg Biological Station, Michigan, USA - C6-5 metaG | ecosystem: Host-associated > Plants > Roots > Rhizosphere > Soil | place: USA: Michigan... | reverse complement strand
AATGGGACGAGCGTGGCGATGTGTGGAGCTTTAAAGCGATGGAAGCGAATCCTGCGCTAGAAGGGCAATTGCCAATCCCGGATTCTACTGTTACTATTGCAAAAGTTTTGAAAAAAGCTGGTTATAAAACCGCACTGGTTGGCAAATGGGGATTGGGCGGCCCGATGACAACCGGCATTCCAAACAACCAGGGATTTGATTATTTCTATGGTTCTCTTTGCCAGCGGCAGGATCATCAATATTATCCGGGGCATCTTTGGGAAAATACGTTTCGTGTTGTTTTAAATAACAAAATCCAGGATCCGAATATTAAATTTCCTTCTGATGAAGATCCGCTGGATCCTGCAAACTATGCGGTGTATCAGCAGAATGATTATGCGCCGGATTTTATCCTCAAAGCGGCGCTAAAGTTTATTGGTGAAAATAAATCCCATCCTTTTTTTCTGTATTATCCTGATCCGTTGCCTCATGCTTCCATGCAAGCTCCTGCTGACCTGGCGGAATATTATCATAAAAAATTTGGTGATGAAAAACCGTTTTTGGGCGGAAGTTATGTGCCTTGCCGTTATCCGCGTGCAACTCATGCAGCGATGATCACTTTGCTCGACCGGCATGTTGGCGAAATTATTAAAAAGCTGAAAGAAGAAGGCGTGTACGACAATACGATCATTATTTTTTCCAGCGACAACGGATCGTCTAATGAAGGTGGCGCCGATTGTGCATTTTTCGATAGCAACGGACCTTTTAAAAATGAATACGGATGGGGCAAAGGTTTTCTATATGAAGGTGGCATTCGTGAACCGCTGATCGTTTCGTGGTCGGGAAAAATTAAAGCGGGAACGAAAAGTGATCTGATGTGTGCAACGTGGGACATAATGCCTACGTTATGCGCTATAACAGGGATTTCCACTCCAGGAAATATTGATGGAATTAGCTTACTTCCAACATTGATCCATCAACCAGAAAATCAAAAAAAGCATCCTTTTCTTTATTGGGAATTTCCCGGTTATAATGGCCAGCAGGCAGTTCGTTTGGGCAATTGGAAAGGAATTCGGTTTAACCTGGATAAGGGGAATTTAAAAATAAAATTATTCGATTTGGATAACGACATGCAAGAGCAACATGATATCGCTGATCAGCACCCGGACATCGTAAAAAAGATGGAAGAGATCATGAAGAAAGAACACACTACTGCCGCTGTTGACCGTTTTAAAATGAAAGTGATTGATGGTGATTAAAAGAGAATTTCAAAATCTGTATCAAATGAAAAAAAGCTTATTGGTTTTATTTTTCCTTCAATTTTTTTTCTTCATTTCTTTTGCACAGAACTTAAAAAAGGAAAATCCATTTCACATTATTCCTGAACCGGTTTCTCTGTCATGGCAAAAAGGAGCGTTTGTTTTAAATGCTCAAAGCCGCGTTGTTGCTGATTCAAAGTCTTCTGGCATTGCTTCTCTTCTTGCTCAGATGTTGAATGAATCTTTTGGTTTTCATTTTGTTTCAACAAAAGAAACTATTTCGTTGCAAGTAAATTCAATTGTTCTTCAAATCAACAACAAAAGCGATGCTTCGTTAGGAAATGAAGGTTATACGATCAACGTTTCTCCACAAAAAATACTTCTTTCTGCAAATACATCACACGGACTTTTTTATGCAATGCAAACTTTGATGCAGCTTCTTCCGGCATCTAACAATCATGCACAAACGAAAAATATTTCTTTCAAAATTCCCTGTGTTACCATTAGCGATTATCCGCGCTTTTGTTATCGTGGAATGATGCTCGATGTAAGCCGTCATTTCTTTACAAAAGATTTTATAAAAAAATACATTGATGAAATGGCGAAATACAAATTCAATGTATTTCACTGGCATCTCACCGATGACCAGGGTTGGAGAATTGAAATCAAAGGCTTGCCGCGGCTTACTAACATCGGCGCATGGCGTGTTGCCAGAACCGGCCAATGGGGAACGTTTGAAGAACCGCAACCAAATGAAAAAGCCACTGACGGCGGCTATTACACGCAGGACGATATTCGTGAAATTGTCAAATATGCCAGGCAACATTTTATTGATATTCTTCCTGAAATTGATGTGCCGGGTCATAGTCTTGCACTCATTGCTTCTTATCCCAATCTTTCGTGTACACAAAAACAATATCATGTTTCGCCGCAATATGCACCTGATAGTTTGAATGATGTGCTCTGTGTTGCGAATGATTCTACGTGGCTCGTTTTGGATAAAATATTCACACAGATTGCGCAGCTTTTTCCTTACGGATACATTCACACAGGTGGCGATGAAGCCAACAGGAATTTTTGGATGAAGGATACGAAAGACATTGCTTTGATGCAAAAAGAAGGAATTAAAACGCCGGCTGAATTGCAAAGTTATTTTGAAAAAAAGCTGGAGAAACTGATCCTTTCAAAAGGAAAGAAAATGATCGGCTGGGATGAAATTGTAGAAGGCGGTTTGGCCCCCGAAGCTGTAGTCATGAGCTGGCGCGGCATGAAAGGCGGCATCAAATCGGCAAAACAGGGGCATGAAGTGATCATGACGCCGATACTCGAAACGTATCTCAGTCGCAAACAAGGCGATGCTTCTGTAGAACCTTTCGGCCCGGGATTACTGAGATTGAGTACGTGTTATCAGTTTGAACCGGTGCCGGATGGCGCAGATCCGAAATTAATTCTTGGCGGACAGGCGAGTACCTGGACAGAAAAAATTCCTAATTATCGCCATTTGGAATATATGACCTGGCCAAGAGCGATGGCGATTTCAGAAGTATTGTGGTCGCCAAAATCTTCACGAAACTGGAATGATTTTGCTCATCGTGTGGAAGAGCATTTTCAATACCTTGATGCAGATTCTGTGAAATATTCACGAAGCATATATGATCCGATCATCCGCCCTGTAAAAGGCAAAGATGACTCGATGAAAATAGAATTAAAGACCGAAATGCCCGGCCTTACAATTTATTATACTTTTGACGGTACAGATCCGGATAATTTTTATCCGAAATATTCAGGCGAGCCGTTGGATATTCCGAAAGGCGCTTCAGAAATTCGCGCCATTTCGTTTAAGAATGGAAAAGTAGTGAGCAGGCAAATCAATAAATTATTGAGCGATTTAAAAAAGGAATTGGCAAAAAAGAAAAATTAGAATGAACGTCTTTTCATTAAAATATAATTTCGGTTTATTTGTTGGTTTACTGTTGTTTTCATGCAACAATCAAAGTAATCAATCTAATGCAATTGCAGCAAAGAAAGATTCTGCTACGAATTGTATGAAGGTGCCGACGAGGTTTTCAGCCACTGCTGTCGATTCTTCTTTACATTTCAATGGCGACACTTCTGTAAAAGGAATGGTGTATATCAAAGGCGGCACTTTCATGATGGGCGGCGACAATTCACAGGCAAGCGCGGATGAATATCCAAAGCATAAAGTTGAGGTCAGCGGCTTTTGGATGGACGCAACAGAAGTAACCAATGCAGAGTTTGCCAAATTTGTAAAAGCAACAAATTATGTTACGACTGCCGAAAAAAAACCGGATTGGGAAGAGATGAAACAAACACTCCCTCCGGGAACACCAAAACCGCCTGACAGCCTACTGATAGCGGCTTCGCTGGTTTTTCATCAAACATCCGGCCCGGTAGATTTAAATGATTACAGCCAATGGTGGAGTTGGGTAAGAGGCGCTGACTGGAAACATCCCGAAGGTCCGGCAAGCAACATTAATGGAAAAGAAAATTATCCTGTCGTGCAGGTAAGCTGGTATGATGCACAGGCCTATTGCAAATGGGCAGGAAAGCGTTTGCCAACCGAAGCCGAATGGGAATTTGCAGCAAGGGGCGGATTGGAAAATCAAATTTATCCGTGGGGAAATGAACCCATTAATTCAGGCAAACCAAAAGCCAATTCGTGGGGAGGAAATTTTCCTTATTACAATGATAACAAGGATGGATATACGAAAATTGCTCCGGTGAAATCGTTTGCTCCAAATGGATACGGCTTGTATGACATGGCCGGTAATGTTTGGGAATGGTGCAGCGACTGGTATGATGCAGATTATTATAAGTCTTTCGCAAATACCGTTGCCATAAATCCAAAAGGCCCGGAAAAAAGCAATGATCCGATGGAACCTTACACACCGAAAAGAAGTTTACGCGGCGGCAGTTTTTTATGCAACGACAGTTACTGCAGCGGTTATCGTGTGGCGCGCCGCATGAAGAGCAGTCCTGATACGGGTTTGGAGCATACAGGTTTTCGTTGTGTGAAGATGAAAAGCGAATATAACAGTAGCGTGTATGCGAAAATTTTACCTGCTGTAATTGGGTGCTTCCTTAGTGATCTCTACATCATGTGCATGGCTTTCACGCATTCCGGCATTGGTAATTTTTATGAAAGTAGCTTCTTGCAAAGCGGCAATGTTTTTTGCTCCGCAATATCCCATTCCAGCACGGAGGCCACCTGTGAACTGATGAACCACTTCATGTAGATTTCCTTTGTAGGCAATTCGTCCTTCAATGCCTTCCGGTACAAATTTTTTGGAAGAGGATTTGTCCTGGAAATAGCGATCGCTGCTGCCCTGCGCCATAGCGCCAAGCGATCCCATGCCCCGATATTGTTTGAATTTTCTTCCTTCGTAAATGATTGTTTCGCCCGGACTTTCTTCGGTTCCTGCAAAAACGCCTCCCATCATCACACAACTTGCGCCGGCTGCAATTGCTTTTACCATATCGCCTGTATATCTGATTCCTCCATCAGCGATGATACCGATATTTTTATTTTTAATCGCCGACGCAACTTCGAGTAACGCTGTAATCTGCGGTACACCTGCGCCGGCAACGATTCTCGTGGTACATATGGAACCAGGGCCAATACCAACTTTGATCGCATCTGCTCCTGCATCAGCCAGGGCTTTTGCGCCCTCAGCAGTTGCAATATTTCCGGCAACTACCTGCAGATTTTTAAAATCCTTTTTGATCTTTTTTAAAGCACTGATCACTCCTTTGGTATGGCCGTGAGCACTGTCAAGCGCAATGACATCTACACCCACCTGTTGCAGTGCATCAACACGATCGCCAATATCTTTTGTGATGCCAACTCCTGCACCAACCAACAATCTTCCGAATTCGTCTTTTGCAGAAAACGGATGATTGTGCACCTGCAAAATATCGCGGTAAGTGATCAATCCTTTTAAAATACCTTTCTTATTTACCACCGGTAATTTTTCAATTTTATATTTTCTTAAAATGGATTGGGCTTTTTTCAAATCGGTTCCTTCAGGTGCTGTGATCAGATTTTCAGAAGTCATTAATTCACTCACCGGACGTTCCATGTTGTCTTCAAATCTCAGATCACGATTAGTTAGAATTCCAACTAATTTTCCTTCCTGATCCACAATCGGAATTCCCCCGATGCTGTTTTCTCTCATCATCTCCAAAGCCTCACCAATAGTGGCTTCTACTCTTAATGTTACCGGATCGATTATCAAACCGCTTTCACTTCTTTTTACTTTTCTTACCTGTGCAGCCTGTTCTTCAATACTCATATTTTTATGTAAAAAACCAAGACCACCTTCTCTTGCCAAAGCAATCGCCAACTCTGCTTCGGTAACCGTATCCATGGCGGCACTGAGCATTGGAATATTCAGAGAAATGGTTTTCGTAAGGCGAGTAGATGTGTCAACATCGCGGGGCAAAACGTCGCTGTAAGCGGGAATTAATAAGACATCATCGAAAGTAAGTCCTTCGCCAAATATTTTTTTTGAAGGAGCGGAAGGTTTGTTTATTGTAGCCATGCGCAAAGATAGGAAAACGGATAAACGTTTAAAAAATCCTAAAAAAAAATTTACATTTTTTAAAGAGTTTTAAAAATGCAAAATAAAATCCGGTCGTATTTCTTTGTTTACTCAGAAAGTGAAAACTTTAAGAACTGATACGATACATTTTTCCGGGAAGAGAAGCTACAATTCCCTGCATTTCCAACATCAGCAATGCCTGTGCAACCGCACTGCTACTGAGTTTGCTTTTAAAATATAAATCGTCGATGTGGACCTGTTCCTGTGTTTGTAAAATATCCACTACTACTTTTTCTTCGGCAGAAAATTCAATGAATAATTCTCTTTGTTTTTTTACAACCGGCTTTTTATTTTCTTTCCAGCCCATATTTTCAAGAAGATCTTCGGCAGAAGTGATGAGCATCGCTTTGTTATTTTTTATCAGGTAATTGCAACCCGCGCTTTTGGTATCATTCGCTCTTCCGGGGAATGCAAAAACATCTTTGTTGTATCCGTTGGCCAATTCTGCAGTAATTAATGAGCCGCCTTTGATGCCAGACTCTACCACAATCACGGCGTCACTGATGCCGGCAACAATCCTGTTTCTTCCGGGAAAGTTTTGTTTATCGGGATTGGTATTACTTCTGAATTCGGTAAGCAATCCTCCACATGAGATCATTTGTTTTGCCATTGCTGCATTCTGGGCAGGATAAACACGATCCAATCCATGCGCCAAAACACCGACAGTGGGAATATTATTTTTTACTGAACTTTTATGAGCAATACTATCAATTCCAAAAGCAAGTCCGCTTACAATCATTACATTTTCGTGTGAAAGTTCTTCTACTAATTTTTCAGTAATATTTTTTCCATACTCATGATGATTCCGTGTACCAACGATCGCCACAATTTTTGAACAATTCAGATCAGCATTTCCTTTGTAATACAGCAATGGCGGGCTGTCGTAGCAATTCAATAATCTTTGAGGATAATGTTTATCGGTTAAAAAAAGCGGAGTGATCTTATATTTTCTGATAAAAGAAATTTCTTCTTCTGCCCTGCTGAAATCTTTGAAGTTCAAAAGAGATTCAATCGCTTTCATTCCGAATCCTTCTATTGTTTCAAGAGCTTTTTTAGATGCATGAAAAACAGGTTCAGCACTTCCAAAATGATTGACCAGCGCCTTTGCTCTCACGTCTCCGATATTTGGAACAAGAGTAAGGGCAATTTGATAAAGCAGTTCTTTTTGCATGAAAAATTTTATAGCTGTAAAATAATAAAAAGTAGTCTAAAATTTCGAAATTTCCAACTGTTTGCAAATTAAATTGCAAAGCTGTTTATCTAATTGAGGATGGCGCGGAACTGAAGTTTTTTTTCCAGTGAGTTTATTTTGATGGATATCATGCTTTGCTCCATTCCTATGTGATAGAATGATGATTTTGAAGGTGAGAAAGAAATTGGTTTCTTTTAACAGACACTTACGAAATCGTCAAATCTTCTTCAAGAACTGTATTTGAGTTATTGTCTTCATTTTGCATCTTCCAGGTATAATTCTAACGCGTCCAACATTCAACTGTTGATCCTTGGGTTACAACAGCAGGAATTTCTTTTATTGAGCCAATAAAATATTCCTCTCCTTTACAGATTACTATTGTAAGTTTCATCACCTTTGATTTTGTTTCTAAAATTAATCAATAAATCTTAATTGCTAACCACCGTCAATTCTGTCCTCCGGTTCAATGCGCGTCCTTCTTCTGTATCATTGGTTGCTATTGGTTTTGCTTCTCCAAATCCTTTGAACGAAAGCCTGTTGTTATTGATTCCTTTGCTTACTAAATAATTGACAACCGCAACCGCCCGACCGGTAGAAAGTTTCAGATTATCCGCGGGTTTTCCGACGTTATCGGTGAAACCGCTGATCAATATTTTCATGTTTGGATTTTCATTCATCAGCCTTACCACATTGTCTAATTCAGTGATGGATTCAGGTTTCAAATCCGTTTTTTTGGTATCAAAAAATACATTCTTTAAAATCACTTTTGCATTAGCTTCGATCGGTTCCAAAGGAATGTCTACATTAAAAACCGAATCCGAAGAAATGTTTTTCATGTTGTAATTCTGCGAATAAAATAAATAGCCTTTACGATGAACGTTGAATGCATAATCTTTTCCGACAGGAAGCGTAATGAGATAATTTCCATCTTCATCCGTTTGCAATTTGCTTACAATCTGGCGTGTATTTACATCAGTGAGAACAACGGTAGAAGGCAAGCCTGCTTTGGTTTTGTTGTCATACACTTTTCCTTTTGCCCACAAAGTTTTTGATGGACGCAAATCTTCTCTCAATTCAAACGTGTAAATATCCAATCCGCCTTTGGTGTCAATTTTATCACTTGAATAATAAGCGGTTTTTCCATCTGCAGCAACAATCATAGAGCCTTCATCATCGATTGTATTGATTGGATAACCAAGATTTTGCGGCTTGCTCCATTTGCCATCGGGTTGTTTTCTTGTTACAAAAAGATCCGGTTTTTCGCTGTAGCCAGGAAGGCCGGTTGAGTTGAAATATAAAGTCTGATTGTCAGCATGAATAAATGGTGTGCTTTCATCTCCTGAAGTATTGATATCGGGTCCAAGATTTTCAGGCACGCTCCATCTTCCTGTTTCAGTTCTGTGACAAACCCAAATATCTTTTCCTCCGTAACCTCCGGGCCTGTTGCTGCTGAAATATAAATCTCTTTTATCAGGCGAAAGTGAAGGAGTGGATTCCCAAAATTCTGTATTTACATTTCTTCCCAGGTTCTGCGGTTCACTCCAGCCGTTTTTGGTGAGATAAGAAATATAAATGTCGCAGCTTCCTTCGCCTTCAGGGAAATTGCAACCTGTGAAAACAAGCCATTCTCCATCCTGTGAAATATTTTGTGCGCCTACATTAAAATCAGGAGAATTAATTTTTCCAACAAGCGGAAAAGCTTTTCTCCACACTCCATTTACACGGTCACTTTCATAAAAACTTTCCTTGTTAGCAATTCTTTTTGTGAAGACCAGTTTCTTGCCATCTATCGTTAATGAAGGAAAATATTCGAGGTCTGAAGTGTTGATGCTATCTCCTAAATTTTCCGGAGCGAAAACATAATTTTTATCAGGATGAGTTTGTGCATAATCTATCGCAAACCGGTAAGTTTTTTTTCTGAATTCAGCTGCTTTAATGCTTCTGTCATTCAGTTTTGGATTGGATAAAAAATGATCGACAGCATTTAACGCATCCGCAAAACGTCCACAACCAGCAAGAGAAATAGAGTAGGGAAGATAAAAATCTTTGGTGTAAACGGTATCAAGAGAAAATGCTTTTTCAAAATTGGAAACTGAAGTGGTATAATTTTTCATTTCAGCATAAATACCACCAAGAGACAAATAAGCATCTACAAATTTTGGATCAATTTTCAAAGATTCATTGATCATTTTTATGGAAGAAATGTAATCGCCATTGCTTGCTTTATTAACCGCCAGCAAATAAATAGTGGTTGCTTTATGATCTACTTTTTCCGGATCATACCATTGCGATCTGGATTGAAGAAAAGACGCTGTTAAGAAAACAAGAAGTAGTACTTTTTTCATGAATTACAATAATTGAAAACTTCAACGAATTTACTTTGCAATTATTTAATCAGTTGTTATTGTTAAAGCAAAAATTCCGATTAATAGGTTTATTTGTTAGTATTAATATTTATTAAGCAATTTATTTTGTAAATTCGTATGTAAAAAACAATAGAACTTGGAACTGGATTTTGAAGTCGATAAACTTACCAATTCAATTGAAAATGTAGTTACAGGAGATAGTTTTCGAACTGATGTGATTTTAATCAGTAAAACTGATCTTAAAAATATTTCGAAGAAAAATAAATGGCTTTTTGATTGGAAGTTCGAATTTAAACAACCTCAACGTGATGTTTACAAGTTAACTATTGTAAACAATGAGACTGTAATCCAAGGGTTGATGAGTGTGGAAGTAAAATCGGATCATGTTTACATGCATTTGGTTGAAAGTGCACCATTTAACAAAGGGAAAACAAAAATGTACGCTGGAGTAGCTGGAAATTTGGTTGCATTCGCTTGTAAATTGGCTTTTCAACGCGGGTACGAAGGCAACGTTTCTTTTTTTTCCAAAACACAACTCGTGCAGCATTATATTGAAACATTGGGTGCAAAACATGTTGGAGGTCGAATAATGATTATTGGCAAAATATCTGCTTTAAAACTGATAAATAAATATTTCCCAAATGAAAAAAAAACATAAGGATCTTGATGTTGACTTCATAGGTGAACAATCGGCAATGACGAAAGAAGAAGAATTAGCAATAAGTCAGTTTCTTAAAAAGGAGAAGCAAAAATCTAAAAAACAATCAGCGCAAACTCATAAGAGAAGGAGGATTAAAGATAAGCAAATGGCTTAAAATTCAGACGGTCCCTTTACGGCACATGAATATACTTATGAATCTGCAGCGACAATTCCCATTTCGGATTTTCCTTGATATAATCGATGATAAGCGGAGTTACTTTTTGGGATTTACTCCATTCAGGTTGTAAATAAAGTTTGCAATCGGAAGAAACTTTTGCTGCATATTTTTCAGCCCATTGAAAATCAGATTTATTGAAAATAATGATCTTCAATTCATTTGCTTTATCCAGAATTTCTTCAAGCGGCGCTTTAAATTTTTTTGGTGAAAGACAGATCCAGTCCCATTTTCCGGTTAATGGAGAAGATCCTGAAGTTTCGATATTGGTAGAAAAACCTTCGCTTTTTAATGCGGCAGTCAGTTTTTCTAAATTGTGTAGAGTTGGTTCGCCTCCGGTTATTACCGCTAACCTTGCAGGATTCTGTTTTGCTTTATTTACAATTTCTTCAATGGTTTGCAAAGGATACAATTCTTCATCCCAACTTTCTTTTACATCACACCAAACACAACCGACATCGCATCCGGCGAGACGAATAAAATAAGCCGCTTTTCCCTGGTGAAAACCTTCGCCCTGAAGGGTGTAGAAGGCTTCCATGATTGGTAGGGATGAATGTTTTTCAGACAATGGTGAATATTTAAATTATCGGTTTGTATAAATTGTTATATTGTTGGATTGTTATATTGTTTTACAGTTGGATTCATTCATCCATTGGATAGTAAACGTAACAATAACATTCGTTTTTTATTTCGAATGAAGTGTTGCTGCATGAAAAGTATTTTTCAGCAAAGCTTCATTGGTCATGAATCGTACGCCACCGAGAACAGGAGTAATATAACTACATTTTGGTGCTACATTTTCAAAATCAACATCCCCTTTTAATGCAAACCCGCTTTTTTTCGTTTCGTCTTTGATGCGATTAATTCCTACGTCAATTACCACTGCATTTTCTTTTACCATGTCAGCAGTTACAAATTTTGGTTTTCCAATGGCGGCAATCAAAATATCGGCTTGTCTGCAAACCGAAGCGATGTCTTTTGTTCTGGAATGACAAAGCGTAACCGTTGCATTTCCGTATTCATTATTATTTCTGCTGAGTAAAATGCTTAGCGGTGTTCCAACATTGTTACTTCTTCCAATTACTACCACTCTTTTTCCTGAAGTTTCAATTTTGTAATGTTGCAACATCAACAGAATTCCATAAGGTGTTGCCGAAATAAATGTCGGAAATCCGAGAACCATATTTCCGACATTCAACGGATGAAAACCATCCACATCTTTTGAAGGGGAGATGGTATGGATCACTTTTTTCTCAGAAATATGTTTTGGCAAAGGCACCTGCACTAAGATTCCATCAATTTCTTCATTATCATTCAGCTCTTCGATCTTTTTCAAAAGCATTTCTTCTGTGATCGAACTTTCGTATTTGAACAAAGAAGAAGCGATGCCCACTTCTTTACAATTCCTGACTTTGGAAGCCACATACGTTTCGCTTGCGGGATCATTGCCAACAAGGATGGCAGCGAGATGCGGAATCTTTTTTCCTTCAGAAGCTAACGTTGAAATTTTATTTTTCAGATCATCTTTTATCGCGGATGAGGCTACTTTTCCTTCTAATAATTGCATGGGTGCAAAATTAGACAAGACAGAAGGAATCCGGAAATTGTTTTTGGAGCATGAAAATGACCCGCCGGGGAATGGGATTGAAGTGAGGAACTGATACTATATGAATGCATTACTCATACCTTTCCTATACACTATCATAGTCTTTGCTATGCTTTATCACCGAAGGATGAATACTGCATCAGCGAAGGATGAACGAAGGATGAACGAAGGATCAGCCAAGGATGATGAGGGCCAATACCATAATGTTTCAAAAAGTATAGTGCTTTACAATAGTACTAAATAATTTTTAGAGATTCAACTTATTTATCGTCATTTTTAATAAAGGCAGACAAGATTTCTGTACTATTTTTTGACAATTTTTTTTGTTTTATCAAATAAAGCCTTAAATTTCATTTATATATTTATTTTCCATTCAATAATAATTGCTTTTGAGAAAAATATCAGCCATATTTATTTTTCTTTTTTCAGCCAATTTCGTTGAAGGGCAATCTGTAAGAACTCCTGTATCTGCCTCGTACATTGGGCTTGGTGCTTATAGTGTCGATCATGTGGATGTATTTTCTGTTGCTTCTAACCCGGCAGCGCTGGCGCAAATAAAAGATCCGGCTGCAGGTGTTTTTGGAGAGAAAAGATTTTTATTGGCTGAAACTAATTTTTATTCTGCGATCGTTGCTGTTCCATCAAAGCATGGAAATTTTGCTTTCCAGGCTGATTATTTTGGATTTAAAAATTACAATGAATCCCAACTTGGAATTGCTTATGCCAGGAATGTCGGAAGCAAACTCGATCTCGGGATCAAATTCAATTATTATTCTTTTCGTATTCCCGGTTTTGAAAGTCCTTCGGCTGTCAACTTTGAAATCGGAGCCGTTGCTCATTTAACCGAAAAATTAAATGCCGGAATTCATTTTTATAATCCGGTTGGTGGACAATTATCAAAGACAGAAAATGATAAACTGGCGGCGATTTATTCTTTTGGAATTGGTTATGAAGCGTCGGATAATTTTTTGATCAGCACTGAAATTGTAAAGCAGGAAGATATGCCAGTGAATGTAAATGCTGCAGTTCAGTATCATTTTGCGCAACAGTTTTTTGCACGGTTTGGAATTGCTTCGCAAAATGAATCCCCTTTTGCGGGTGCCGGAATTTTGTGGAATCAGTTCAGGCTGGATGTAACCGCCAGCTATCATCCGCAACTTGGCTTAAGTCCGGGACTGATGCTGATTGTTCATTTTAAAAAACAACAGAATGAACAGTAAACGAATCAAAAAGCTGATTTCTTTTTCGGCGTTTTTGCTGGTAACCGGACTTTCTACAAATGTAGAAGCACAAACAATTGATGATGAGCCTCCTGAAATAATTGAGCAGCAATTAGAAGACATTACCGCAGCAAATGAAGATATCGAAACAGAAGATGACACTTTCATGCAGCAAATGAACTTTTTTTTGAAGCATCCGGTAAATTTGAATGATGCCGATGCCGGCGTTTTGGAACAATTGAACCTTTTAAGCCCGGTTCAAATCGCAAACCTGCTTTCGTATCGCAAATTGTTTGGCAATTTCATTAGTATTTATGAATTGCAGGCAATTCCTATGTGGGATTTGCAATTGATCAGAAAAATTCGTCCCTTTATAACTGTTCAGCAAAAAACATCTGGGGCAGAATCATTTAAAAGGCGGCTAAAAAACGGTGACCATAGCGTTTTATTGAGGATGACAGAAACGCTGGAAAAATCCAAAGGATTTCTTTTAGACAGCAACACGGCTAAAAATTATTATCCCGGCAACGGGCAGAAATTTTTATTGCGTTACAAATACAAATCCGGAAACCATCTTCAATATGGGCTGACCGCAGAAAAAGATGCAGGAGAGCAATTTTTTAAAGGCGTACAGAAGCATGGATTTGATTTTTATTCAGCGCATTTTTTTCTCAGAAATTCAGGGATGATACAATCACTGGCTTTGGGAGATTTTTCTGTAAATCTTGGACAGGGATTAATTCAATGGCAAAGCCTGGCATTTGGAAAAGGTGGAGAAATGATGAATATCAAAAGGCAATCGGATGTTTTACGTCCTTACAATTCAAGCGGTGAAATTGTTTTTAACCGCGGGGCCGGAATTACTTTACAAAAGAAAAACTGGGAAACAACCGGCTTTATAAGTTACCGGAAAACAGATGCTTCGATCAATGAAGAAGGCGAAGTAACTGCGCTGCAATTAGCCGGCTACCACAGAACCACTAACGAAATTGCCGGCAAAGGAAGTGAAGGTCAGTTAAGCTTTGGTGGCAATGTTTCTTATTCTTCAGAAAAATTGCATTTAGGTGCTAATTTGGTTCATTATGTTATGGAACATCCAATTTTAAAACCGCATTATTGGTACAACAAATATGCATTGTCAGGAACGAATCTTTCAAATTATAGCCTTGATTACAGTTATACTTATAAGAACCTGCATTTTTTTGGTGAAGCAGCGATAGATAAAAATGCTGATAAAGCTTTTGTAAATGGATTACTCATCAATACGGATTCGAAAGTAGCGATGAGTTTTTTATACAGAAATATTTCCAAAGGTTATCAATCTTTGTATGGAAACGCTTTTACGGAAAATACTTATCCAACCAATGAAAGTGGTTTTTTTTCAGCAATCACTTTGAATCCTTCTGATTTTTTAAGAATTGATGCATATGCAGACTTTTATCATTTTCCCTGGCTGAAATACAGAACAGATGCACCAACTTCCGGAACTGAGTATATGATTCAACTGAAATATAAGCCAAATAAGCAGGTAGAAATTTTTTCAAGATTTCGATATCAAAACAAACCCATCAATTATAATCCTGATGATTTATTTTTAAATCCGGTAGTGGGCAGGCCGAAGCAATCTTTGAGAACACAGTTTAATTATAAAATTGACAGCAGGTTCACTTTCAGATCGCGTGTTGACTTGTCGTGGTTTGATAAAAGAGGCCTGGAACCACAAAAAGGATTCCTGACTTTTGCGGATATTCTTTATAAGCCACTTTTACGGCCGTTTTCCGGAAATCTTAGGATATCGTATTTCGAAACGGATGGATATGACAGCCGCATCTATGCTTTTGAAAATGATGTGTTATATGGATACTCGATTCCTGCATTTTTTGATAAAGGGTACCATTATTATGTTAATCTTCATTATAAGTTTTCCAGGAAACTGTCCTGCTGGGCAAGATTTTCTCAAACGATCTATTCAGGTAAAAATGAGATTGGAAGCGGGCTTGATGTGATCAAAGGAAATAAAAAATCCCAAATCAAGGTTCAAGTAATTTATGATTTTTGAGTAGAGAGTTTGAATTGCCAGTCGATGAACATCTTCTCATTTTTGTATTATAGATTATTTGTTAATATGCTCTTTTTCTTAAATATTTTCGTGTTATTTCCCCTTTTTATTTGATTTTTTAATTTTTTTGCCCACCAATTCATTCTTTTATTAAAATTCTTCCAAAACAGGTGCTAATCGTTAATTTTTCTCTTGCAAAAGCTGGATTAGTGGAATTTCATTGTCATAGAAGAGTAATTTGTTCCCATCTGCAGCTTTAAAATTTTTATTTTTTTTTTTTATAACAAGTTTGAAAAGATCAACAATTTTTTCCAAACCTACTCAATTTTTTAAATGAGTCATTAAACTTGTGAACGACCATTATACAGTATTGACAGGCATTTCAAGACGAGCTAGCGCTCTATATATTTCAAATTATTGGTGTAAAAGTTTTCATATGTATTCCCGGAATTAAAAACTGGAGTAACTGATTTTACCGTACATTAAATAAAAATCAGTTTGTCATACGCGTGTAAATTAAAAATTGTGTTGCAGCAATTTTGAAAAAAAGTTGCCTATTTGCATAAAGAATTGTTAAAGCGTAAACTAACTAAAAATTAAAAAGCTAACAAAAAAACGGGGAACTTAAACAATCAGAAATTTTAAAATATAACACATGAAAAGAATACTAGGACTATTTACAGTGTTAATGCTAACTGGGTTTTTAGCATGCGCACAGACACAAACAGTGAAGGGGGTTGTTACCGGACCGGATGGCAATTCTCTGCCTGGGATTACAGTACAGGTAAAGGGAACTAATACTGCTACTGCAACAAATGCGACCGGACAATATGAACTGAATATTCCCGCAAATTCTACTTTGGTTTTTACCGGGGTTGGATTTCAGGAGCAAAGCGTTAAAGTTGGTACCCGTTCAACAGTAGATGTAACCTTGGTTTCCAGTACCCAGAGGCTAAATGAAGTAGTTGTTACAGCTCTAGGAATTAAACGTGAAAATAGGGCTTTGGGATATAGTACAGCGACTGTCAGTTCAGCGGATCTTAATAAATCAAAGCCGATAAATGTGGCTCAGGGTTTAATAGGACAAGTATCGGGTGCACAAGTAAGTATTATTAATAATGGTGTAGATCCCGGAGTGCGCGTTCAACTTCGTGGTGAAAGGCACATAAACTCTGATAACCAGCCATTGATATCAGTTGATGGAATGATAGTTAGAACTGATTTTCTTGCTACACTTAATCCTGAAGACATTCAAAGTGTCAGTATTTTAAAAGGCGCCAGTGCTGCAGCTCTGTATGGTGCAGAAGCTACTAACGGGGTAATGATCGTTACTACCAAAAAAGGTAGCCTCAACGGAAAGCCATCCGTTTCGTTTACTCATACTCAGACGTTCGAAAATATGGCTTATTTCCCGGCTCTTCAAACAACGTATTCAGGATATGGAGGCGAAAGTGGTGTTTTCTTTGCAGGCACCCCATATCAATTTAATGCAACTAATCCTTATACAGGATTTACTAATTACATCCCTTTTGAGAATCAGCAGTACGGTCCTCCTTACGATGGGAATCCTGCTAATGGCTATATAGGTTCGCCTCTCCAGGATAGTTCTGTATTTAAAGTTCCCTTCGTATCTCCATCGAAAACACCTGCGAGACAATTTTTTGTAACCGGTATTACTACGCAGGATGATATATCAATGTCAACCGGAGATAATAAAAACTCTAATTATGTTGGACTTCAATATGTTGGAATAAAAGGAACCATGCCTAAAGATGTGGCACAAAGGGCTAGCTTCAGGTTTGCCGGAAAAAGAACCTATGGAAAATTTTCTTATGATTACACCATGAACTATTCATATAAACATACCAACCAGGTTGGTGGCGATTACACATTAGGCTGGCCTGTCTATTGGACATTATTAAATACAATGCCTAATGTACCTATTAACAGCCCGCAATTAAAAGACTGGCAGGACCCAAACTCTTTTGGCAACGGAAGCAATTATTCTAATGCGTACTATATCAATCCCTGGTGGCAGGTAGATAATTCAAGGAATGATAATAAAAGTGATAACCTTGAAGGAGTATTGAACACAAACCTTCAGGCGGCTTCATGGTTAAATATAAGTTATCGCATAGGAGCTCAGATATCTAATGTAATAGGAAAATCATGGAGGAATGCGATAAGCTTCACCCCTTATGCGATCTCTGATCCGTGGGGAGAATCCTCAACACCAAAAAATGGTAATATAGCGGGTGCTGTATGGGATCAAACTATATTATACAAAAGAATCCAGCAGGACTTATTTTTGACTTTTCAGCATAAATTTTCAGATATAGATGCGACCCTTATTTTGGGTGCTACTCAATGGGAAAGAAGTTCCAGTAGCCAAACCCAAAGCGTGGGTGCTACAGACCCAGCAGGTGGATCTCCGCAGAGCCAGAAAAGCAACCTGATTATACCAGGCCTATATAATATTGGTTTCCATGCGGGTATTCCCAACGTAGGAAGTTATTTAAGCAAAACCCGTTTGTTAGGTGGCTTTGCAGACCTTACGTTAGGATATAAAAATTTCCTTTTCCTTCACGGTAATTTCCGCCGCGATTATTCATCTCTTTTAGCTCCCGGACACAATAGTTATAATGTATATGGCGTAGATGCATCATGGGTGTTTTCTGAAAACATAGCTTCCCTAAAAGACAGTCGTGTCTTTAGTTATGGTAAAATCAGAGGCGCCTACAGTCAAACAGGCCAGATAACTATTAATCCTTATCAAACTGTAAATACTTTTAATGTAAGTGGTGGTTATCCTTATGGGGGTTTAACTTCATTATCATTAAGTGGTCAGTATAACAATCCTGCAAATGTGCCTGAAAAAACAATAGAAAAAGAAGTGGGAGTTGAACTCGGTTTCCTTGATAATCGTTTATCGGCAGGGGCTACTTATTATTTTGATGATAACCTGGATCAGTTGTTCCCTGTTACTTTATCGCCTGCCACCGGATACACCAGCGCCTTAGTGAATGCTGCAGAGACACATTCTACAGGATATGAATTTGATGTAAAGGCTACTCCTGTTCGCAGCAAAAGCGGCTTCAACTGGGATCTGTCCGGTAATTTCTCTATACAGACTACTAAGGTGATTAAATTATATGGTGGCGCTCCTAATTTTGGAATTGGCAATGACAACCAGGCAATTGTAGGAATGGATTTCCCCCAGATGTATGTACAGGACCTGAACAGGGATAGTGCTACCGGAAAAGTAATAGTTGACCCCCATACGGGTTTGCCTTCAGTTTCAAGTGATTTCAAAGCTGTAGGACGAACTACTCCTAAATATATTTTAGGGCTGAATAGCAAAATCGACTTTAAAAACTTTACGTTCACAGTAGTAGCGGATTATAGAGGGGGGTATGTATTTTATAATAATTCTGAATTAAACCTTGACTTTACCGGCGCTTCAGTGCATACCACTACGAATGGAAGGCAGAATTTTATATATCCTAATTCAGTTGTTTTGTCCAACGGAAAATATGTAACAAATACTAATGTTTATACACAAGATGGAAATATCGGCTTCTGGGCTTATTCCGATTTCAGAAATGCAGGTGCTGATTATGTTGAGAATGCAGCAGCATGGAAAGTTCGTACCATCAGCCTCTCGTATGATTTTACAAGTTTATTGAGTAAGAATAAATATATCAAGGGGTTAAGATTCACTGCCTTGTGCAATAACGTATTGATGTTCAGACCCAAGGAGAATGATTTTACCGATCCTGAATTCAATAATGGAAATCAAAACGGCTTAGGCTATAATACTTATTATCAATTACCGCCAACAAGACAATTTAGTTTTATACTTAATGTTAGGTTTTAAAATTAAAAGTGAATTACTCTAAAAAAAAATTACATGAAAAAAATAATCTTTTTGTTTTTAATAGCCGGCATCCTGGTAACTGCTGGTTGCAAAAAAGGGTACCTTACCGAATTGCAAAATAATCCTAATGCACCTACTACTTCTGCCGCCACTGTACAATTGGTATTACCCGGCACTCTTACAGATTTAGTTGGAGTAGTTAATGGCACAGGCCCATACCAAAATATTGCTGTATTTTTAGGATATTGGAATTATGCCGGTGGATATTCTTTCAATAATTCTGTGCAGAATTACGTAATGACAAATTCCTCTCCGGAAGTATGGGCTAACTACTATGGAATACTTACCAACCTTAATGTAATTCACCAGCAAGCTTCGGCTTCGCCTACCCTGGTAAATTATGTAGCGATCAGCAATATTCTTGAAGCCTTGTGTTACAAAAATCTGGTGGATGCCTATAACGATATTCCCTACTCAGAAGCCTTAAAAGGTTCAGGAGATTTGTTTCCTAAATATGATAAGGGAAGTGATGTATATGATAGCTTAGTTGCTTCGTTGGATGCTTCTATGGCAAGCATCCAGGCTAATATCTCCAACGCCACTGCTGTAACACCCACTTCTAATGACGATATAATGTTTGGAGGCAACATGCATGACTGGTTGTTATTTGCAAATACTATTAAGTTGAAATTGCTTGTTCAGCAATCAGCAGTATCTGCCAAACAAAGCTATATAAAGACTGAAGCTGGTAGCACTGCATCAGTTGGTTATCTTGACCATGATGCCTTGGTAAATCCGGGATATACTGCTGCTCAACCAAGTCCGATGTATGGGCAGTTTGGTGTGGCTCCGTCTGGTGGAGTTAACGGTGACTTTAACTATATCAGAGAAGGGGGGTATGTTATTGATTTTTATAAAAATACTAATGATCCAAGGTTAGGCTATTTTGCCGGTATAAATGGTACGCAACCCAATGATCCAGGAGGAAGTTCTAATGATTATTACTCCTTTTCATTGCCTTTAAATAAGGCGAATTATAACGGCGATTATCAGGGAATACAAACTACTCCTACCGCCAACTCATCCGGTATTGGACCGGGTATTGTGCAGTCTCCTGTACAATCCGCTGTAATGATGACAGCTGCTGAAAGTTATTTTGTACAGGCAGAAGCCGTAGTTCGCGGATACATAACAGGTGATGCCGAGCAATTATATCATGCAGGGATTACTGCTTCTTTTGAATATTTGAATGTAGGTAATTCACCAGATACTTATGCCCAGGCTTACTATAGCCAAAGCAATGTAGCCAATGTAACCTGGCCATCATCTATGGATGCTCAAATACAGGCTATTTTAACTCAAAAATGGGCTGCTTTGAACAGCATTAATGTTTATGAATCATGGAACGACTGGAGAAGAACGTTTAACCCTTCTATCAATTCAGGTTATCCCATTATTCCATTATCTAAATCTCCATCACTTTCACCCAGTATCACGCACATGCCTTTCAGGCTTTATTACCCTGCCAGTGAGCCTGAATATAATAAGACATCCTGGTTAGCCGCAGGTGGCGATCAAGTTAATCCTTTCACCAGTAAAATTTTCTGGATGCCATAATTTTAGTTTCCTAAAATGGATTCTTTAATAAATTAAATGAAAATAAAATATTATGAAACAAATAAGAAAAATAAATAAAATTTTAATTGGCGCTCTAATGCTGGTTGTAATTTTTTCCCTTGATTCTTGTCTTAAGAACAGCAAATATTATACTGATTTTGCATCAGTGGGAGCGTCTGTAGATCTTCCTTTAGCGGCGGCTAATAATAATAGCCCGGTTGCTTTTGCGTATGATGCTTCGATAACCTCTGTAAGTATTCCATTTTATATAAATCTGGCATCTCCTAAAACACTTGGCACGCCTGTAACTGCAACGTTTGCCTTAGATACTGCATTTTTTAACAGCTATAATGATGCTAACGGAGATGCTTATTCCTTGATGCCTGATAGTGTTTATACAATTATAAATGGTTGGAACAGAACTATAGCTCCCGGGCACAGATTGGACAGCATGTATGTAAAATTTGATTTTACTAAAATGGATCTTTCTCAATCATATATTTTGCCAATAACCATTAAAAGTGCATCAGTTCCGATTGAACAATGGAACCACCTGATGATCAATCCATCGGTGAAGAATAAATATGATGGTAACTACAACCTTCAAATTAGTACTGTGGGTTGGGGTGCTTATGGTATTGCAGACGGAGGATCGAACAACTGGGGACCTATAAGTTTAGTTACTTCCGGGGGCAGTTCTGTAATATTTAATGGTGCAGGTACAGGCGGTGGACAGGTTGCTTTTGCAGCTGACGGTAGTGGCACATATTTTGGGGCGACAGAGCCGCAATTTACTTTCGATCCTGTTACTAATAAGTTGATTAGTGTAAAAAATCTGGCTGCTCCCGATTCAAGAAACCGAGCTTTTCAAATCAACCCTGCAGTAACTGATAGTCGCTTTGATCCTGATACTCATAAAGTGTACCTTGCTTACATAATGACACAAAATACCAGACCTCCTCAATATATTTATGATACTTTAACGTATGTTGGACCTCGTTAATTTGTCGTAAATTTTATTTAAATGAAGGCTGTTTCAAAAATCGGAAACAGCCTTTTTTATTAGTTAATACTTGGAATCGAATTTTTATTTGGGCGATTCCTAGCATTTCATTTTGCCTAAGAGGTTCTCTTTTTAATTAAGTAGCCACTGTAAACACACAAAAAATTCGATTTGTGTTTACAGGCAAAAAGCGGCTCTAATATCATTTAAGGAAATTATCTCTGTCTATTGTATACTTCTCAAATTCTTCCTCCAGAAATATTTATTGGGTTATTGTTCTTTATCATGCAGCGAAACTGTTTTATTTATTGTCATACATTTGTTTTATGTCATTAAATTGTTAAATTAAAATCATATTAATGTAAAAGAAATTTTTTAACATTTTTTGGCTAAATGAATTTGAACCATATATTTGCAACTTAAAAAAATTTTAAACTACACACATGAGAAGAAAACTATTAACTTGCTTCCTCCTTTTGTTTTCAGTGCTTTTTTCAAAAGTTATTGATGCACAAACGGTTACAGGGAAAGTGATTTCAAGTGAAACAAAAGCACCGTTGCAAGGTGTTTCTGTACAAGTGGCCGGTTCAAATGTAGGCGCCATGACAAATTCCGATGGAGAATTTTCTATTGATGTTCCTAAAGGATCTAAAACAATTGAGTTTTCCTTTATTGGATACAAACCTCAAAAAGTTGCTGTCAGCAATTCTCCAATTACGGTTAGTTTAGTTCCGGGTGCGAATGAACTAACTGAAGTAGTTGTAACAGCAGGAGGTATCGTCAGGAAGAAAAGAGAATTAGGAACCGCTCAAACCTCTATTTCAGGCGCTACTTTAACTGAAGCTAAAGCAGTAAACATTGCCGGGGGCCTTATTGCAAAAGCTGCTGGTCTGCAAGTACAGGGTACTACCGGAGGCGTAAACCCGAATTATAGAATTATTCTAAGAGGAAACAGGTCTCTTACTGGTAATAACCAGGCTTTGATCGTTTTGGATAATGTTATTGTTCCGAATGAAGTCATTGGAAACCTGAATCCGGATGACGTTGAATCGTTAAACGTTCTTCAGGGAGCCGGTGCCGCTGCTCTTTATGGCTCAAAGGCATCAAATGGTGCGATTATCATCACTACAAAAAAGGGTAGATCCGGAAGTACTTCTGTACGTTTTGCGCAAACTGAAACGGTTGAACATGTAGCATTTTTTCCTGTTATGCAGAGTAGATTTGGCCAGGGCGGTAGTTCTTATGGGTATGATTCTAACGGGTTTCCTCTTTTTTCAAGTATAGAAAACCAAAGCTACGGTCCCCCATTTAATGGAGCAATTGTCCCATTAGGAGTCCCTTTAGAAGATGGATCCCAGGATAGTACCAAATACGCTGGCAACGATACAAGAAAAGACTTTTGGCAAACAGGATTGACAAGCCAATCAGATTTTTCTCTTTCTACAGGAGACGCAGTATCTACTCTTTATTTATCAGGACAATATGCTTCTGTAAAGGGTACTACTCCCAAGGATAAATTTAACAGGGCTTCTCTTCGAATAAATGGTACCAGAAAAATAAAGGACGGCAAACTTAATGCTACTTATTCTCTTGGATTCACTCAAAATAATTATAATATCACCACTCAAACACTTGATATTTATAATAATATGCTGAATATGCCTTCTAATATAGATATTACCAGATATGCTAATTGGCAGACAGATCCCTTTGCAAACCCTAATGGTTATTATAACCCGTGGTATTTGAATCCTTATTGGGAGATTGATAGTTACCGTCAAACCGTGAGAAACAACTACCTGGTTGGTAATGTGCAGTTAACTTATTCTCCAACCAAATGGTTAGATTTTACCGTACGTCAAGGTATGACTTATGAAAGCCAGTACAATAAAAACTGGAATAATTCATTTAACTATACAGAATATGCTAAAGCTGCGAGCAGTAACTCTAAATCTGATATTTCGGCCGGAGTTTCTGATGCTGTAAATCAAAGCACCAACCTCCTGAGCGATGCTTTTTTCCAAATTCATACAAAGAAAAATAGTTTTTCATTTAATTTAATTGGTGGAGGTCAATGGAATCAGGACCAATATAAAGGAGTTGGAGTGTCTGCTTCACCTTTAGTGGTTCCTGATTTATATAATGTTGGAAATTTAGTAGGAATTCCTGGAGCAAGTGAATCTAATTATTTAGCCCGTACTATGGGAGTTTATGGAGACTTTCGTATAGGATATAAAGATTATTTGTACCTGCATGTAACAGGACGTAATGACTGGACTTCTATTCTTCCTCCGAATAACAGATCCTTCTTTTATCCATCAGCTGATATCTCTTTCTTAGCGAGTTCGGCATTAAAGCCATTACAAAATAGTAATGTGATCAGTTATCTTAAACTTCGTGCAGGTGTATCAAAAGTTGGAGAAGTTAACCTTCCGGGAACTTATGGTGCCTATCAATTGCAAAGAACTTTCTCACAACAGGCAGGCTTCCCTTACGGAAGTTTACCAGGATTTGGATTAGATAACAGATTAGTGTCTGATAATTTAAAACCAGAATTGACAAAACAATATGAATTTGGTTTTGATTTAAATTTATTTCAAGATCGTATTACCTCTTCTGTTACATGGTACCATTCAACCACTTCAAATCAAACCGTTAGCACTGGAATTTCTTCAGCTTCCGGCGGAAGTTCTTATCTTACCAATGTGGGTGAAACAATGAGCCAGGGTCTTGAAACAGATCTACATGCATCTGTGTTCAGAAATAAGGACTGGCAGGTAAGGGTAGGTGGAAATTTCACTTATCTTGATAACAAGGTATTGAGTATCAATGGCGACCTTATCAATCAAATTGCTCTTGCATCCTATGGTGATGGATCAGGTTCGTATGCGAAAGCTGGTTATGCTTTCCCTGTTATCATGGGATTTGACTATATGAGAGATGACCAGGGGCATGTTATTGTTGATGCTAATACAGGATTGCCTACAAAAGACCCGAATTTAAAGGTACTTGGAAATGCAGTTGCGAAGGACAGGCTTGGATTAGATTTTAATGTTAGATACAAGAATTTAACTCTTGCGGGATTATTTGAATACCGTGGTGGATATGTCATGTATTTTGGTGGTGGAAGTGATTACGACTGGGCAGGAACCGGTATCAGAACAACCATCTTTAACAGGGGACGTTTTGTATTTCCTAATTCAGTTTATGAAGATCCAAGCAAACCGGGTAGTTACATAAAGAATGATAATATTACGCTTACAGATGGAAACGGAAACGCTGGCTTTTGGACGGATGATCTTAACAGAGCTCTGTCTGCCAATTATGTTTCGTCTGGAGCTTTCTGGAAATTACGCGAGTTGAGCATTAGTTATGATTTATCCTCAGCAGTAAAAAGATCTAAATTCATTAAATCTGCCACATTAAGTTTGCAGGGACGTAATTTGTTTGTTTGGTTACCAAAAACTAACTTCTATACTGATCCGGAATATAGTGAAGTAGCCGCTTCAAGTAACGGTGTTGGTATTACAGGTATCAGTTCTGCTCCACCTTCACGTTATTACGGAGCTACTTTTGCCATAACATTTTAATAATACTAAAAATTAAATAATTAAGAAATGAAGAATATACTTTATCTAACTGTTCTGGGAATAGTGACGATTTTTGGATTAGGTTCATGTAAAAAGTATTTGGATGTTAACTCTAATCCAAATTCCGCTACAACCTCTACTCCTGAATTGATCCTTCCCCAGGCTTTAACATCTACTGCTAATGTTGTAAATTCCTATAATACTATGGGTGCTGAATTAGGTGGATATATGGCAAATGCCGGTGGTTATGGTGGATTTGGGTCTGCCGTTACTTATAGTTTTGGAACCGGAGATTATCAGGGATTATGGACCAGTACCTATGATAATCTGACTGACTATCAATGGATTATTACTCATACTGAAGGTGATCTGAATTATGGTTTTTATAATGCCGCTGCCAAAATCATGAAAGCTTTTGATTTTCAGCTTCTGGTAGATACTTATAACGACGTTCCTTATTCTGATGCTTTTCAGGAAAAAAAGAATCTTACTCCCAAATATGATGATGCAAAAGCTATTTATGATAGCTTGTATGCCTTACTGGATAATGCTATAAAGACAATTAATGATGCACAGGCAGATCTCGATAATAACGCATCAAGTAGTGTAAAGCAATTTTCCAACAATGACGTAATGTTCGGAGGTAATATGGACAACTGGAAAAAATTTGCAAATACAGTAAAACTTCGTCTTGCTGTAAGAGCAAGAGGTATATTGACCTTTAACAATCAATACGATCCGGTCGGTTTTCTTACGCAAGATGCTGAAGTAAATCCGGGATATCAGGTAGCAAGCGGTAAGCAAAATCCTGAATATAATACATGGGGTTATACCTACACCGGTGCTACTGGAAACAGAGCATGGATTCCAACGAAATGGATTGCTTCTTTTTATAATGGAAGCAAATTAGATGATTACAGAGGCTATGCGATTTTAAATGGATTTGCGACTCCATCTACATTTCCTGTTAATCAATTAGGTTATGAAAGCAATAGTGTTCTATCTGCTCCGTCAGCAGGTGGCTGGATCACGCCTTATGAAGATAAATCAAATAATATAGGAGTGTTAAAAGGACCTTCTGCACCTATGCAGATAATCACTGCGGCTGAATCTGATTTCCTGCAAGCTGAAGCGGCTCTTGTAGGGGGATTGGGAGTAGATGCTGATCCTAAAGTTCTTTTTTACCAGGGAATTCTTGATTCATATAAATATGTATATAGATTAGCTGATGGAAGCTATGACCTTTCAAGTTGGGATCCCCAGGCAGACTATCAAGCTTATTTGGATTTAAATCCAGATAGTTACCTCGTTAACTTTGATCTTGCAACTACTGATGCTGAAAAGCTGGAAGCCATAATAACTCAGAAATATATTGCAATGAATATGGTCAATTCCGATCAGGGATGGAATGATTTTCGTCGTACCGGCTATCCTAAAATTGTAAATGGATCTACTAGCGGCACTGCTACCTTTGCTTCCCTTCAATCTGTGAGCACCAGAGCAGATAAACTTCCGGCCAGAATACTATATCCAACAAGTGAATCTTCTTATAATAATGAAAATGTTCCTAAAGATGTTAATCAGTTTACTTCACGGATTTTCTGGGATCCAGAATAATTAAAAGATTTAATATACTTATAAAATATAAATATGAAAAATAAATTAATCATAGGGTCACTTTTTGTATTCTGTTTGATCTTATCTTCTTGTCTCAAGGATTCATCTCTGACCTTGGATCCGGCTTTATCAAATAGCGTGACCGAATTTGCCAATACAGGTTCTCCTGCTGCTTTACCAAATAATGGTGCAGCTGTTAGATATTCAATTGATCTTGGATCATTAAAGGTTGGTGATACTACCTCTTTTAATGTGAATATTGATTATGCCGGAGCAAAACAAGCTCCTAATGACATACAAGTTACCATTGGAATTGATTCTTCTCTTTTGACAACGTACAATTCTGTACATGAAGCGGATGGGGCTGATTTTATAATGCCTCCCGCATCTGTAATAACAAAATCTTTTCCGATAACAGTAACCATTCCTAAAGGCAAGCAATTTGCTCAGGCTAAAGTAACTGTTAAATTAACAAACGACTATAATTTTAATGCAAGTTATGCCCTTCCTTTAAAGATTTCTTCCACATCGGTAGGACAAATTAGCGGTAATTTTGGTTCCTCTCTTTATTCGTTAAACGTAAGAAATGTATTTGATGGTGAATTTAAAGTTACAGGAACCATGGTCGATCTTACCAATGCTTCATTTTTAGGATCTTATCCTAAAGAAATAGGATTAGTTACTACAGGTGCAAAAAGTAACGCATACTGGGATCCAAATTTAAATGGAGGATTTTTTGGATACAAATTTGATGCAGCCGGTTCTGGTTCTTATTTTGGTAATTTTGATCCGATATTTAATTTCGATGATGCCGGCAATGTGGTTAGTGTTTCTAACTACTATGGTAATGCATCTCAAAATCCGCAGAAAAGGGACGCTCAACTTGATCCATCAGGTGTTAATAAAATGACTTTTGATAGTAATGGAAAACCTAAAGAAATGGATGTAAGTTACTTTATGTTACAAGGTGGTAGCATAAGATTAAAGATTACTGAAAAGTTTGTTTACATTGGACCACGCTAATAATTTGACTTATTAAAATAATACGAGGCATTCTGAAAAGGATGCCTCTTTTTTTGCCAATGGCTAAACAATTGCTGTACTGTTTGCTCATGGATTCTTCCCTATTCTTCAAGTTTGTCGCTTTTCGAATCCAATCTGACTAATAAAGTGGTCTTTATTTCTTTCTCTAAATAAAAATTGGATGAAGAAGAAGATAAAGCAACTGTACAGCAATAAAGAAACAGCTTAATTATTTATAAGTTTACTTCTCAAATCTGATATTGCTTGCCAGTTATTTTATTTTTTAACCTGCCGAATTCCTTCCGCGATCGGATGTTCTGCGGTAAATGTTAATCCCAATAGAGAAGCAATCGTTTGTGCAAATTGTTTTTGATAGATCTGCATTTCTGTTTTTACTTCCCCTTTTGCAGGAGTATCAGGTCCCATCACTGCAAACCAAATTTCATGTGCGCCAGGAATATCGCTTCCGTGGCTGGTCCATTCGTTTTTATTCTGATCCCCACGTCCATGATCTACCGTGATGAATAATGAAGTTTTGTTTTTGTATTGAGGATCACTTTGAATATAATTCCAGATATTTTTGACCCATTCGTCAAACTGATGCGCTGCTTCCAGGTAATCTTTGTAATGCCCGGCATGTGCCCATTCATCTGTTTCTCCATAAGAGATGTAAAGCACTTTTGGTTTGCGGATTTTCAAATATTCCATTGCTTCGTAATGAGTAAAAACATCGAGACATTCTTCCATATTGAATGGCTTGTAAGAATCTTTCAACATGGCATTGATCAATTGCTCTTTCGCGGTTGGATTTTTTCCGCCGCAAAGGGTAAAAGCAGCGACGACCGGAAAGCCACAACGTGGTTTATTTAAAATTCTGTCAAATGCATCCCATGCTCCAAAAGCTGCAACGCGATTGTTGAATTTGGGTTGTTTATTAATGAATTCAAGAACGTTGGTGTTAGGATTATTTTTATAATTATTAGAGTTGATCAAGGTGTCAACATAACCACAAAAAATTTCGCTGTAGCCCGGATAAGAGAACCAATAAGGGTTTGAGTTATCTACTTTATTTCCAATATTACGATTTCCATAAATTTGTCCGTTTACTGCAACCGTATTCCAGAGAAAGGGAAGCAATTTTTTTCTTCGTTCATTCACATTGCCTGACCAGTATTTTTCATAAATAAATTCGCTGTCGCCCTGGTTAAATCTTCTGTTGTTTGCAATTGCAGAATCCATTCCTCCAAAAACTTCCTGCCAGCGAAATCCGTCGGTGGTAACAATGATGATATTTTGTGTTTTTTGCTGGGCAAAAGAGAATGGGTGATTGAGGAGGGAAAGAAAAATAAACAACAGGGAAATTTTATTTTTTTTCATTGAAAAGTTTTATCAATGTGAAATAGCATTACTATCTATTAAGAATATATGCCTGGTGCTTTTTAAAGTCTTTGTTTTGGGATTTAAGTGAAGGTAAAAAAGGAATAAGTTTTTCAATTTTATTT
>Ga0157373_10000546_pt1 | contig 29458 bp, 25 predicted proteins | sample C65metaG_FD_113460 | JGI IMG/M metagenome (GOLD analysis project Ga0157373, IMG submission 113460) | Corn rhizosphere microbial communities from Kellogg Biological Station, Michigan, USA - C6-5 metaG | ecosystem: Host-associated > Plants > Roots > Rhizosphere > Soil | place: USA: Michigan... | reverse complement strand
GTAGAACCAGTAAAAGATACCAGCGGGATACGTTTATCATTACTGATCTGATCACCTATCAATACCTCGCTGATCAGCAGGGAGCTAATCCCTTCAGGCATCTCATTATTCTTAAGCACTGTAGCAATAATCTTTTGGCAGGCAATTGCGCATAATGCCGTTTTAGAAGAAGGTTTCCAGATACATACATTGCCACATACCCATGCCAGGGCTGCATTCCAGCTCCATACCGCTACAGGGAAATTAAAAGCGGAGATAATCCCTACAATCCCTAGTGGATGCCACTGCTCGTACATGCGGTGCTGAGGGCGTTCAGAATGCATAGTCAGGCCATACAGTTGGCGCGAAAGCCCTACAGCGAAGTCGCATATATCAATCATTTCCTGCACCTCGCCCAAACCTTCCTGCAGGCTTTTTCCCATTTCATAGGATACCAGTGTTCCGAGATCATGTTTGTGCAAACGCAGCGCCTCTCCAAACTGACGGACGACCTCGCCTCTTTTAGGTGCAGGGAGGCTACGCCAGAAGATTAAAGCTTCCTGAGACTGTTTAATGATATATTCATAATCGTTAAGGTCAGCGAGTTTTACTGAAGCGATCCTTTTGCCATCTGCCGGAGAGAAACTATCTATAGTACCCAGGTTTCCGCGGTCGCCCCGGCTGCTTCCTGTGCTCCAGGCAGGATTATCGTCTGCGATGCCCAGATTTTTTAAAACAGAGTTGATATCAGTCTGCATAGTTCAATGGATATTTGGTTTATACAAATCAACAAAAAAAAATGCGAAAGGCTGAAAACAGAGGACTTCATTTCCTGACCCGAATATTACTGTACTTACCATAAAGTTGCATTATCTTTGTAGTAATTCTAGAAAAGATCCCAGCTACAATAAAAAGATGCCAACAAGGCTAATCAGCCATTCTTAGATAAAATTAATATTATCAGCTTATTAGATGCCAATATGTTTGTATGTTGATAATTATTTAGGTCAGATGCTACATAATACTGTAAACTTATATTGTATTTTAGAAAAGGGAGATGTTCTTTAATTAGTAAATACAATGGAAGAAGAATTTTACTTTGATTTTAGTGATGATGCACAGCGTTCTGTTGAGCGCTACGAGGAGATGTTAAGGAATCAGGATCAGTATTTCTTTGATGCCCAGGCTTTCGAAAATATCATCGACTATTATATCGAAAAGAGTGACCCTGTAAAGGCACTTCAGGTTATAGAATATGCCCTTAACCAGCACCCGTATGCTGCGGTATTTCTAATCAAACAAGCGCAGTTATTTTTTATAACAGATCAGATTGAGCGGGCATTTTTTTCGCTGCAGAAGGCAGAGATGCTGGAAGCTTCAGAATCTGAGATCTATGTACTTCGGGGAAACATTTACAACAGCCTGGAGCGTTATTCGGAAGCCCTGGATAATTTCCAGATCGCCCTTACTTTTGCAGAAACTACGGACGAGATCCTGCTGCAGATTGCCTATGTATATCAGAATATGCTGGATTACGAAAACGCTATCAAGTATATTAAACAGAGTCTGGAGCAGAATATGGAGAATAAGGATGGTCTGTATGAACTGGCCTTCTGTTATGATATTCTGGATAAACAGGAGGAAAGTATCCAGTTTTATCAGGAGTATATCGATAACGACCCCTATTCATATGCGGCATGGTATAACCTTGCCAACTCTTACCACAAGCTGGATCTTTTTGAAAAGGCAATTGATGCCTATGATTATGCGATTCTGATTAAGGATAATTTTGCCTCAGCTTACTATAATAAAGGCAATGCGCTGGTACAACTGGACCGTTATGCGGAGGCTATTGAGGTTTACAAACAAACCTGGGAGTATGAAAAACCCAATGCAGACACGTACTGTGCTATAGGAGAGTGTTACGAGAAGCTCGAACGTATGGACGAAGCACGTGCTTATTATAAGAAATCTGTAAAGATGGACGGTAAACTGGCAGATGCCTGGTTTGGCATAGGGGTAACGCTAAACTTTGAAGAGCGTTATTTTGAATCGCTCCACTTTTACAAGAAAGCAATAGAGCTGGATGAAGAAAATCCTGACTTCTGGTTTGCAATGGCAGACGCATATTATAAATTGGGGCAGATCGAACAATCTGTTGAGGCATATTATAAGGTCCTGGAATATAATCCGCTTGATATTGAAGCATGGCTGGATTTCTCCACGGTTTTATATGAGCAGGGTCGCTTGCTGGACGCATCGGAAACGATAGCTGATGGTATAAAAAATAATCCTGATGCTGCGGAACTTTACTACCGTATGGTGGCTTACCTGTTTGCCTTGGGACAAAATAATGAGGCCATTGTTTATCTGGAAACAGCATTGGTGACAGATCCTGACAAACACTATATCCTGTTTGAATATCTGCCGCAACTGCAGGATAACAGAGCCATTGTAGAGGTGATCAATAAGTACATCAAGTAAGATACTGACCACAAAAAGGTGACGAAAATCAAAAACATTCTAATGAACAGTCTTGATTTTTTTTATCACCTTTGCAGCAGATATGAATTACCCATTAAATAATATTCCGGAACGTCCGGTTAAACCACGCCAGAGCGGCATTACCATGGTAATGGACAAAGGCCTTAGTTTAAGACAGACAGAAGACTTTATAGATGTTGCTGGCATACATTCAGATATTGTTAAATTAGGTTGGGCCACTTCCTTTGTGACACCAAAACTGAAAGAGAAACTCGATATATACCGCAGTGCGGGTATTCCCACCTACTTTGGAGGAACATTATTCGAAGCTTTTATCATTCGCAACCAGTTTGATGACTACATCCGCGTGCTGGAACAGTATGGAATGGAGTATGCTGAGGTGTCAGATGGTTCTATCGAGATTGAGCACGATCTGAAGTGTGAATATATCAGTAAACTGGCCAAACACGTAACCGTAATATCTGAAGTAGGATCTAAAGACGCAACAAAAATATTTGCGCCATATAAATGGATCAAGCTGATGAACGCTGAGATTGAAGCAGGAGCCTGGAAGGTAATCGCTGAAGCCAGGGAAGGTGGAAATGTAGGTATTTACAGGGGCTCCGGAGAAGTGCGTGAAGGCCTGGTAGATGAAATTCTTACACAGATTCCGGAGGAAACCATTATCTGGGAAGCTCCGCAGAAAGAGCAGCAGGTCTGGTTTATCAAACTGATCGGCAGCAATGTAAACCTTGGTAATATTGCGCCAGCAGAAGTAATTCCACTGGAAACTATTCGTCTGGGACTAAGAGGTGATACTTTTGATTACTTTCTGAACTTAAATAAATAAACGCAGCGGTTAAGGTCATGAGAACATTTGGATTGATAGGCTTCCCGCTCGGACATTCTTTTTCAAAGAAGTTTTTTTCGGAGAAATTTGAGAAAGAGGGCATAGAGGATTGCAGCTACGAGTTGTTCCCTATGGAAAATATTGATTCAATCAATACTTTAACCGCAGACAATGATACCCTGAGGGGATTAAACATTACAATACCCCATAAAGTTAATGTGTTGCCGTATCTGAATGAGCTGGACGATGCAGCTCAAACGATAGGTGCGGTAAATTGTATTTCTGTGGAGAAAAAGGATGGTAAAAGATGGCTTAAAGGCTATAATACTGACGCCTTTGGATTCGCAGAATCTCTGAAACCATTTTTAAAGGACCACCATACCAAAGCTCTTATTCTCGGTGACGGTGGTGCTGCGAAGGCAGTTAAATATGTGCTGGACCAGCTGAATATTTCTTACCTTTCTGTGGTAAGATCGGGCTTGCCTGGTGCCATCCTGTACAGCGAGATCACTGAAGAGCTGATGGCTACACATCAGGTAATAATCAATACCACCCCGCTTGGGACTTTCCCAAATGTTGAAGGGGCTCCGGAAATTCCTTATCATTTAATCACAGATCAGCATCTTGCCTACGATCTGGTTTATAATCCTGAAGTGACTGAGTTCATGCGCCGCGCAAAAGCTCAGGGAGCTGCGGTGAAGAATGGCCTGGAAATGCTGCAGCTGCAGGCACTCCGTGGCTGGTCTATCTGGAATCCTTAACATATAACGATGATCAAAAACCTGGTATTATTGAGTATGTTACTATTCATATGCAGTGTTTCGGCCTGTAATAATGATAGTTATGTACCCAAGCCAAGAGGTTATTTCAATATCAAGTTTCCGAAGAAGGAATACCTGAACTATGCTGAAGGCTGTCCTTTTACTTTTGAATATCCCAGGTATGCAAAGATTGAGGCCGATGAGGAACGTAATGCCGGGAATTGCTGGAATAATCTGAATTTCCCGCAGTTTAATGCGAGGCTTCACCTCACTTATTATGATGTGTCATCGGCCAAGGAATATTACGGACTGGTGGAGGATGCGAGGACACTGGCCTTTAAACATACCGTCAAAGCCAATGCGATCGATCAAAAGCTGATAAATTTTCCCGACCGTAAGGTTTATGGCGTATATTACGCTATCGAAGGGAATACGGCATCTTCAGTTCAGTTTTTTTTAACCGACAGTGCCAAACATTATTTCAGAGGGGCATTATATTTTAACGAGCGCCCGCAATATGACTCTGTAGCCCCAGTAGTGAGTTTTATAAAGAAGGATATTGAAAGAATGATCGATACCTTTAAGTGGAAAAAATAAATAACAGATCCAAATGATAACAATCCAGCGGTTTACCTTCAATCCTTATCAGGAGAACACCTACGTTTTATATGATGAAACAGGCGAATGTATCATTATTGATCCGGGAATGTATGATGGCAACGAACAAAATATTTTTGCGGGATGGATCAGGGAAAGCGGATTAAAACCTGTGTTGCTGCTGAACACACATTGTCATATTGACCATGTGCTTGGTAATAAATTTGTATTTGATAACTGGGGCTTAAAGCCGCAGTTTCATGAGGGGGAACTGCAGGTACTGCATGCCGTTGCTGGTTATGCACCACAGATGGGCATGCGTTATGAGTTGTCACCAGAACCTGAAGTATTTTTAGCAGAAACAGGAACAGTAGTTTTTGGCAACAGTGAACTGGAACTGATTTTTGCACCGGGTCATTCTCCGGCACATCTTTGTTTTTATGCCATGGAAGATAACTTTTTGATTGGTGGGGATGTCTTGTTTCAAAACAGCATTGGGCGCACAGACCTGCCTGGTGGCAATCACGCACAACTGTTAAACAATATCAGGGAAAAGCTTTTTGTGCTGCCGGACAATGTGGTGGTATATCCGGGGCATGGTGGTATCACCAATATCGGGTATGAGAAGCAAAACAATCCTTTTTTAAATTAAGGACCTGTATATTTGAATAAACGACGCACATTTGAACACAGCCCTCTATATTGCCCGCAGGTATCTTTTTGCTAAAAAGTCCACCAATGCTATAAATATTATTTCTACAATATCTGTTTTGGGTGTCTTTGTAGGAAGTGCGGCGCTGATCATCATCCTGTCAGTTTTCAATGGCTTTGAGGAGGTGGTGCTGAAAATGTTCAATACGATAACGCCCCAGCTGGTAATTGCTCCCGCTAAGGGTAAAGCATTTGATCCCAATACTGCCTTTTTTAAAAAGCTCAGTGCCAATCAGTCGATCTATTCCTACACTGAGGTGCTTTCCGAGAATGCGCTGCTCAGGTATCATGACAAGCAGTCGGTTGGGCTGGTGAAAGGAGTAAGTACTTCCTATTTGAAGAACAAAAGCCTGGACAGTATTACCATTCAGGGTAAATTTGTGATCCAGAACAGCAGTGGGCCAAGCGCTGTTCTGGGCTCTGCCATACAGAATTACCTGATGGTGAACACCAATGATCCTTTTACCCAACTGCAGGTATTCTCACCTCGTAAGGGTATCACCACAGGATCTGTTAATCCCTCAGATGATTTTGTGGATCTGTATATCCCGGTTTCGGGAATTTTTGAAGTTCAGCAGGATTTTGATAATATCGCGATTGTGCCCCTGAGTTTTGCACGGAAATTATTACAGGAAGACACTAAGATATCATCCATCGAAATCAATCTTCAGAAAGGGATAGATGCTGATAAATTTAAAGAGACTATTGAGGAACAGCTTGGTCCACACTTTATCGTAAAGGACAGGATAGAGCAGAACAAAGCATTGTATAATATTCTGGGTACTGAGAAATGGGCTGTTTATATTATCCTGACCTTTATCCTGATTATTGCCATCTTTAATATTATTGGTTCATTAACCATGTTGGTGATAGATAAATTGAAGGATATTGCTATTCTCAGCAGTCTGGGTGCGGGTAAGAGCCTGATCAAAAGAATCTTTCTTTTTGAAGGGATGATGATTACTATGGCAGGCTGTATTTTTGGGTTACTTATAGGATTGGGCTTTTGTCTGATGCAACAGAAATTTGGTTGGATCAAGATGTCGCAGGAAAATCTGCTGATCAGTAATGCCTACCCAATTGGCCTGAAATGGAAAGATTTTTTATTAGTATTTGTTACGGTGAGTATTTTCTCTTTTATGGCATCAGCTTTGTCATCTAATTTGAGCGTTAAGAACATCAATAATTTAAACAAAGATCTTTAACATGAATTCCTTTAAACATACAGCATTATTATTCTCTGCGGTGTCTGTTATTTTTGCTGCCTGTAATCAACCTGAGTCACAAGAGCAAAAGAAGACCACCAGAATAATAAAAGGACTGTATAGCTATGGGCCTGAAATACATTCTTTTACTGATTGTGAAGAAGGCAGGGAATTTTGGGTGGCAGATAGTGCTAAAACGCTTGAACTTGCTTACAGTAAATTCAACTTCGAGAAACCTTATGAACCAGTCTATATTGAGGCAGAATGTCATGTCATTAAATCTGACAGCATCATGGTATCAGCAGATTTTGATTCTACACTGGTTGTTACCAAATTAATCAGAATTACTAAAGAAATTCCGGACGGCCCCTGCAATCAGTAAGCGCTATTTGGTGACATAAAGATCTTTGGAAATGGCTGGTATGATTGCTCTGTCATGTGCCATTTTGAACATCGTATTGATCGCATTTCTGCCTTCAGTTCCCAGATCAGCAGAATATTGATTCACATAGAGTTCTATATGCTTGTACATCACTGTTTCGTCCATTTCCTGTGCATGTGCAGAGATAAAATCTATTCCTGATTTCGGATTTTCAAAGGCGAACTCTACAGACTTGCGTATCAGCCTGTTTACCTTCTTTTGTATTTCTTCGTCCAGTTCGCGGTTGATGACGATACCACCCAAAGGGATTGCACAACCGGTAAGTTCTTCCCAGTAACTACCCAGGTCCACCACTTTGTGCAGCCCCTTATCCATATAGGTAAAGCGGTTTTCATGGATAATCAGACCCAGATCGATCTCGTCATTTAACAAGGCATTCTCAATATCGGAAAATACCATGACCTGTTTATTGCGTAAATTGGGAAAAGCGATACCCAGCAGAAAATTCGCAGTGGTCAGTTGTCCGGGGATACCTATTCTCAGGGGAGAATTTTCAATTCTTAATTTTTCACTTGTGATCAGTCCTTCATTTTTACAGATCAGGAGTGGGCCAACACCAAATCCTAAAGCACTGCCGGCATCCAGGAGCGCATATTTGTCTGCCAGGTGTGCAAAGGCATGGAAGCTCAATTTGGTGATATCAAGTTCTGATTTTACCGCTTTTTGGTTTAACGTTTCCACATCATCGAAAGAAACTTCGAATTCCAGTCCCTCGGTATCAATTTTATGATGGATTAGTGCATCAAATATAAATGTATCGTTAGGGCAGGGGGAAAATCCAAGTGAAAGTTTCATGTGGTAAATGTAAGCACTTCGTGAAGGCGGTAGGTTAATGATTTGTCAAAAAGTCAATAGCCCAGTCGTTCAGGTTCTTTATGGCCAAACCTATTTTCCATGACTCACGGTTTCTTTCTTCCACATAGTTGGATATGCTTCGGATCTGCAGACAAGGAAGATCCGAATGTTCACAGGCGTAAAATACCGCTGCGCCTTCCATGCTCTCGGTGGTTGGCTGCAGTCGTTTTTCGATGGCTTTGATGCTGAGTTTATTGCCATGTACTTTATTGACTGTAATGCCACTGACGCAGGGTAAGGTGGCCAGCATTGGCATGCTGACAGCATGTTGAGCTTCATATCTGCTTTTTCCAAACCCCAGGCTGTCTATTGGCAGAAACTCGTCTTTATCTTCGGCACCCAGCTCGGCAAATGTATCGCTGGTGATATTCAGAATGCTGCCCAGAGGGTATTTCCATTCGTAACAACCTGCAATACCCAGATTGAGCACCAGGCTGTATGATGCTGAAAGGTGTTTCCCCAGCGCATAAGCTGTTGCAGTCATCCCGACGCCGGTAATTAGCAGGTCAAATGCCGGAGTTTCAATGAAATTACCCTCAGGCAGTTCGAAATGGCTGCACAAGCCGGATAGCTCGGCTCTTGTTGCTGCTACAATCAATGTCTTCATTTAACGAAGTTACGAGAACAAACCAAAAGCCTTATAAAACTTTCTACTTTAAGCTTTCTGCGTATATTTGCAGTCAATTACTTGAAGAATGATTTATATAACCCGTAAGGAATCTTTTAACGCTGCACATAAACTGGCGAGACCCGACTGGTCAGCGGATCATAATCTGGAGGTCTATGGCAAATGTGCCAATCCTAACTGGCATGGTCATAACTATCAGCTTTTTGTTACCGTAAAAGGTGAAATCAATCCCGAGACGGGCTTTCTGGTGGACCTCAAATGGTTGAAGGTTATTATCAATGAACATATTATTGATAAACTTGATCACAGGAACCTGAACCTGGATGTGGATTTCATGAAGGATAAACTAGCCTCTACAGAAAATCTTGCTGTTGCAATCTGGGAGCAGCTGATACCACATATCAATGCAGGTGGAGCGCAACTGCACTGCATCAAAATTTACGAGACCGAAAATAACTTTGTTGAATATTTCGGTAATTAAACATATCAATGGAAAATCATATACAAGATCCTTTTGATGAGGAGAACGATGGATATATCAAAGTAGACCGTTACAATTCGAGTAAGATTGCGTCTATTTCCAGTCACTATGCTGATATTCTCAGTACACTTGGTGAAGACCCTTCGCGTGAGGGATTGCTGAAGACACCTGAGCGGGTAGCAAAATCACTACAGTACCTTACCCATGGTTACGACCTTGACCCGGCAGAGATCCTTCGGTCGGCGATGTTCAAAGAGGACTATAGCCAGATGGTGGTCGTTAAAGATATAGAAGTATATTCTATGTGTGAGCACCACATGCTTCCTTTTTTTGGGAAAGCGCACGTAGCATATATCCCTAACGGACATATTGTAGGCTTGAGTAAAATCCCGCGTGTAGTGGATGCATTTGCAAGAAGGTTACAGGTGCAGGAGCGTCTGACGAATGAAATCAGGGATTGTATCCAGGAAACTTTACAGCCTGCGGGTGTAGCAGTGGTCATCGAATGTCAGCATTTGTGTATGGCAATGAGGGGCATACAGAAGCAAAACTCAGTAACTACCACCTCTGCCTTTACAGGTGGATTTGCAAGTGATAAAACCAGGGCCGAGTTTTTGAGGTTGATTACTGCAAAACTGCATTAGCACTAAATATTTAATACTAATACTGGTTCTCCGGAGCCTTTTATAATTATAGACGAAGACTAATGAACCCGACATGATTCAAATAATTATTAAAGCCTAAGGCAATAATTATTTGAATCATCTAAGGCTCCATCTGACATATAAAACAATATTTAATAGATGAAAGCATATTTATTTCCTGGACAAGGAGCACAATTTTCTGGCATGGGCAAGGAGCTTTATGAAAGCGAAATCGCCAAAGAGCTATTTGAAAAAGCAAATGATATTATAGGTTTCCGTATCAGTGATATCATGTTTTCTGGTACTGAAGAAGAACTTAAACAAACAAAAGTTACACAGCCCGCAGTATTCCTGCATTCTGTAATCCTTGCAAAATCTTTAGGTGACGATTTTAAGCCTGATATGGTTGCAGGACACTCTTTGGGTGAATTTTCTGCTCTTGTTGCCGCCTCTGCTATCTCTTTTGAGGACGGCTTGAAATTGGTTATTGCCAGAGCTAACGCAATGCAAAAAGCTTGTGAATTACAGCCTTCAACGATGGCAGCAATTCTTGGACTGGCGGATGATGTAGTGGAAAAGATTTGCGAGGAAATAGATGAAGTGGTAGTTGCGGCAAACTACAACTGCCCGGGCCAGCTGGTGATTTCAGGAAGCATTGCAGGCGTGGATATTGCCTGTGCAAAACTGACTGAAGCAGGAGCTAAAAGAGCGCTGAAGTTAAATGTTGGAGGTGCTTTCCATTCGCCTTTGATGGAGCCTGCAAGGATCGAATTGAAGGATGCAATTGAAAATACTACAATTTTGCCTCCTGTATGTCCGATTTATCAGAATGTTGACCCTATTCCACAGACAGATCCTGAAAAAATTAAGTTTAACCTGATTACGCAGCTTACAGGTGCTGTACGCTGGACCCAGACGGTAGAACGCATGCTGGCCGATGGTGCTGATGAATTTATCGAAGTAGGTCCGGGTAATGTTCTGCAGGGGCTGGTTAAAAAAGTAAACCGGGCTGTGCAGACCAGTTCAGCAGCGGTTCCAGTTTAATTTTAATTTTTATTAATTATATCCGGTGTGAGTATTGGGGCTAAAATCAGATTTCTATTATTGATCCTGGGGGCATGCTGCATCGCTACAGCAATATCTTTAAAGCACTCCATAACCAATAAGGACCTTTTACAGCACGAGGCTGAGACTCTTCAGGAAAACCTGGCCTCAAATGAACGGATAGTATATAGTTATCTTGCAGACGGGCAGAAGGTAGAACATGCGAAGCAGTTCCATCTGAACGAAGTTTATGCATTAAATTTTATCAATAACTACAGAGTTAAAGGAATCAATGTACTGACCTATGAAAATTCGGTATTACGATTCTGGAGCTCCTATAAAGCCATACCATCAGATCCTTCCAAGATAAAGGAAGGATCTTCTTTTATCCAGTTTCCCAACGGCTGGTATGAAGTGATAAAGAAAACACAGGGAAATTATTCGATTATCTTCCTGATTGATGTAAAAAACCAGTATAGTATTCAGAACAGGTATCTCAATAATGGAATTGTAAAGACGTTGTCTACAGACAATTCTCTTGTGCTGGCTTCTTTTATGGACGAGGAGGTGTTTGGGATTACCAATCTGGATGGCAAGCTGCTTTTTGAGGTAAAACTTAACCCGAATTATACTCAGGGCATCTATGCCGCGATACAGGTCTGGTTATGGGTAGTAGGCTTGTTTTGCTTTGCCTTATTTACCAATTCCTGCTGTGCATGGCTGGTAAAAAAGGGACATTTGATCAAGGCTGTCTTACTGCTGGCCTTGTTTTTTCTGGCGATAAGAATCACAGACCTGCAGTATGGCTGGTTCAATCACCAGTTTAACCTCGCAATCTTTAGTCCTTCTATCTACGCAGAGAGTTTCTTCTTACCTTCTCTGGGAGATTTTTTGCTCAATGTACTGGCTTTAACATGGGTTGTTTTATTTATTTATACCTACAGGGAAAGATTCAGGTTTCCACGCTGGATTTCTGAGAGCAGGCCAATTGGCTTAGCGTTCCATCTGATTGCCATTTTACTTTTTTCGGGGATTGCGTTCCTGATCAATTCCGTGTTTTTTGGGTTGATCTATAATTCCAAAATCAACTTTGATATTACAAATATCATTAACCTTAGCTGGCTGAGCTGGGTATGTATCGTTATCCTCTGCCTGGTCTGGTTTAACGTATATCTGATTGCCAGCATCGTCATTGAACTGACGAAACAACTGGAGGTAAGCCATAAAGAACGTTTGGTGCTGTTTTTTGGGATGTTTGCATTGTATTTCATGTTTATGATGAGCACAGCTTTTACGGTGTTTTTTATCGCATATGCGCTGTTCCTCTTTATCATTTCATACAATATTTATATTCAGCGTAATAAATTCTCTATCGGGGTTTTTGCAGCGATGTTCTTTTGCCTGGCATTCATCTCTTCGATAAAATATCTCAAGTTTAATGATATCAAGGAGCGCAGTAACAGATATGTGATCGCTAAAAAGCTACAATCTTCTGATGATCCAAAAGTGCTCAACTCTATCGAGAGTCTGGGTACCGGAATCTCCAATGACCTGTTTATTGCAGACTATTTTAAAAGCCCAAAATCCAACAGGCACCTTGCCCTGCAGAATTATATTACAAAGACCTTCTTAGATGGCTACCTCTCTCCCTTTGAACATAACTTTTATGAGTTCAATGTCAAAGATTCTGTACAGAACCAGAATGGAGACAACTCACTTGAACATTATCAGAATTTGGTACGCTCAGGCTCGGTAAAGATTTCTAATTACTTTTACCGCCTGAACGATACATTTGGCTATCAGAACTATTTTGGCATCGTTCCGATATTTGACGACAGCCATATCCTCGGGACGCTGGTTGTAGAGCTGAAATCCCAGCAGTACAATTACAGCAGTCAGTTCCCTGAACTGCTGATTGACGGGAAACTGAAAAGTGAGGATGATTACAGCAATTACTCCTTTGCCTTTTACAACAACAATAAACTCATCAAACAATCCGGCAAATACACATACAAACTGGCCAATAATGAGTTTAAAGGAAAATTTGGTGAGCCTGTCTTTTTAAACGAGCCCAAAGCAGGATATAGCCATCTGATATATACCGCAAGCAATTCCAAGATCATTGTGATCAGTAAGGAGAAGGTAACCTATATAGTCAGATTAGCGGCATTATCATTCTTCTTTCTGGTATTCATTTTGTTTTCTGCGGCACTCTATGTAGTGATCTGGTTGTTAAAAAATATTGACGAAAGCTGGGGAGGCTGGTTTAACATCAACAGATCATTGATGATCAACGCTAATAAGATCCTTTACAAGACAAGGATACAATTCTCCATCGTGTTATCTGTAGTAGCAACCCTGCTGATCGTGGGATGGTCAACTTTCTTCTACATCAGGGATGAATACAGAAAACAGCAGGAGGATTTTATCCGCGAAAGGATCAGAAAGGTGCAGCTTTCTTATGAAAGACAAATTTTTGCTACAGGTATTCCCAAGAATACAGATCAGGCCATCATGAACTTTAATCAGTTTGCAGATATTAACTCTGCCTATCTGAACCTGTTTGACGTCAATGGAAACCTCCTGTTCACGTCTTTACCCAAACTCTATGATTATGGTATTGTGGGGGCAAAAATGGGGGCCAAGGCAATGATTTATCTGAAGCTGCTGCAGCGTTCAGAATATACGAATCCAACAGAAGCCTTAGGGGACTTTACTTACTCGGCCGCCTATGCACCCATCCGGAATGCACAGAACCAGACCGTAGCTTATATCGGCCTTCCTTATTATGGAAACGAAGCGGATTATCAATCTAAAATTGGCTTGTTTATCAATACACTGATCAATATCTATGCGCTGGTATTTGTGGCTATCGGAGTCCTTGCGGTTTTCCTGGCGAACCAGATCACCAGTCCGCTGACATTTATCCAGGAAAGCATCAGAAAGACGAAGCTGGGACAAAAAAACCAGCCGATCGTATGGTCGAGGCATGATGAGATCGGCTCCCTGATCAAAGAGTACAATAAAATGATCTCTGCCCTGGAGGATAGTGCCGTAAAGCTGGCAAAATCTGAACGGGAGAGCGCCTGGAGGGAAATGGCTAAACAGGTAGCACATGAGATTAAAAACCCACTGACGCCTTTGAAACTTGGTGTACAGCTACTGGAGAAGTCATGGAAAGAGAAGGATCCAAATTTTGAGCTTAAATTTGAACGTTTTTACAAATCTTTCGTGGAACAGATTGACAGTTTAGCCACTATTGCATCAGAATTTTCCAACTTCGCAAAGATGCCTGATACCAAGCTGGAGCAGTTACTGCTGGTGCCTATTATTGAGCAGAGCAGGAATGTGTTTGTGAATACCTCTGGTGCGGAAATCTATATTTCTAACCTCAGCAATAAAGAAACCCTTATTCTTGGCGATAAAGATCAGCTGTTGCGTTCATTTAACAATCTGCTAAAGAATGCTATTGAAGCTACTTCCGGCAAAGAAAAATGTTTGGTATATGTGAAAATCACGAACGATACCGACTTTGTCTTTGTGGAAGTGGAAGATAATGGCAAAGGCATTGATCTGGATCTGCAGGAAAAAATCTTTGTACCTAATTTTACCACCAAATCTTCTGGTACGGGGCTAGGGCTTGCCTTTGTTAAACAGGCAGTAGAGAATGCCGGAGGATCGATCAATTTCAAATCCTCCGCAGAGACAGGTACTGTATTCTACCTGAGTTTTCCTTTAGTGTAGCAAGCCAGTTGCTGTTACTTATTTCAGGTCCAGTGCGGCTTTACCCATGGTAAATCCGTTTGCATAGAGAATCACTGAATAAGTACCTTTAATAAAAGGTTTTGGGTTCACCCATTCCATATTATAGGTCGTATCATCATTGTTGTATGAAATACTGATCATCTCACTATACTGCATTTCCTGTCCGTCGGCCTCAAACATATTTGTTTCATTGGCGATCAGGTTTCCTGCAGGATCAAAAATACGGATGTAGATTTTATGGTAATCTTTCTCGGCCAGCTGATTGGGAATAATACTGAAGTAGGTAGTCAATTTTTGTGCTCCGGAAGCTTTTGATACCTCTACATTCTTGCCGCTGTTTTTCACTTTATAAGCTACGAGACGTACGTTAAATGCTTTGAGGGCTGCGCCGCTCTTTACCTTTGCCGCCAGTTCAGAATTTTTCTTTTCCAGGTCGCTCGCTATGGCTTTCACAGAATTAACTGAGGTAGTAAGGCTATCCCTTTCCGATTTCAGATAGGTGTTTTCTTTTTCTAAATGACCGATATCTTCTTTATAGCCAGACAAGAACGCTTTAAGTTTCTTGAGCTCATCTTGGGCTGCGGCGAGTTCAGCCTCGGTAACTTCTCCTTTTTGTAAAGCTCTTTTCAGTTCAGCAATCTTTTTTCTGGCCTGCTTTTGCTCATTCTGAAGTTTTTCCGTCAGCGCGACGTTCATCAGGTTCACCTTATCAAACTCCACTTCAATCTTTTCCACTTCCAGCTTTAATCTGTCTTTTTCAGTATTGGTGGTGACAAAACGTTCTTTTTCGTGTTTGTCCCTAAAAAAAAGAAAAGCATTAGTTCCCAATAATGCTAAGATAACGACGATGAGAAAATAAATTTTATTGCGGTCTCCCTTGTTAACAGGATCTTTTTGGTCTGACATTTGAATCAAAAAATTGAGGTCTTTATGCTTTGTTTATTTGTGCTTACCTATGTATTAAAAAGAACGAACATAGGATAAATTATATAATTCGTGGTAAAAAAATCTAAAAATTGTATAAGACCTTTAAAAAAAAATCGTTTACTTGCTGATGTTGAGAGCTGCTGTTCGCCAGTAATTCCCCATTTTGAGTTAAACTGTACACTACCAAAAACAAGTATAATGCTGAAAAAGATTGTTTTTACAATTTTCACAACTTTAATTACCCCCTACATCTTAATTGCACAGATACCAACAAAAATTGCTCCAAAAAGGGAGTTTAGAGGCGTATGGGTAGCCACTGTAGAGAATATCGACTGGCCTTCAAAAGCCGGTTTAAGTATAGACCAGCAAAAGCAGGAGCTGATTGGCCTGATGGAGCAGCACAAGCGCACTGGTATGAATGCGATCATCCTGCAGGTACGCCCTACAGCTGATGCTTTTTACAGGAAATCACGTGAACCCTGGAGCCAATGGCTGATGGGAAAACAGGGGCTTGCTCCTGCACCAGGATATGACCCGCTGGAATTTGCCATAAAAGAAGCGCATTCCCGTGGGATGGAACTTCATGCATGGTTCAATCCTTATCGTGCGTCCATGTCTGCTAATTCTTACGCCAGCGAAGACCACATGACGCGCAAAAGACCAGATCTGTTCTTTACTTACGGAGGAAAAAAACAGTTTGACCCTGGGATGCCTGAGGTAAGGGAATATATTGTGCAGGTGATCCTGGATGTCGTAAAAGGCTATGATGTAGACGGTATCCATTTCGATGATTACTTCTACCCATATCCAATTGAAGGCCAGCGTATCAATGACGGCGCTACTTTCAGTAAATATTCAAACGGCTTTACTGATATCAAAGACTGGAGAAGAAACAATGTGGACCTGCTGATCAAACAGCTGGATGATAGCATCCACCATTATAAGAAATATGTGAAGTTCGGAATCAGTCCCTTTGGAATCTGGAAAAACAGTAAGGAAGATACGCTGGGCTCTGCCACACACGGTCTTTCCAATTATCATGAGCTGTATGCAGATTCGAGAAAGTGGATTAAAGAGGGCTGGGTAGATTACATCAATCCACAAATCTATTTTAGTTTCACCAGGAGAGCTGCCCCCTTTGCTACGCTTGTAGACTGGTGGAGCAATAATACCTATGGCAGACATTTATATATCGGTCAGGCCGCCTATCTGGTCAACCAGCGTATGGAAGCTGCATGGAGAAATCCACAGGAAATTCCCAATCAGATCAGATATATCCGGTCCAATAACCGGGTGCAGGGTAGTATATTTTTTAGTTCAAAGTCACTGTCTACAGTGGCGAGGGGCACAGCAGATTCACTGCGAAACAATTTGTACAAATATCCTGCACTGCCACCGCAAATGCCCTGGTTGGATGAAGTGGTACCAAACGCTCCCCAGACGTTTACTGCTGAAGCCACTGCAACAGGTGTACAGCTAAAATGGACAGCACCGCTGAAAGCCGAGGATGGAGAAACAGCTTCGGGATACGTGATCTACCGTTTTAATGAGGGTGAAAAACCTGAGATACTTGATCCTTCAAAGATTATCAGAATAAGTTTTGAAGATTTTACCTTTTTTATGGATACAAATGTTGAAAAAGGAAAGAGGTATAACTACCTGATCACTGCACTGGACCGGCTGAAGAATGAGAGTGGGCCAAGTGGTCCGGTTGGAGTCGAAGTTTTGTAGTTTCCTAATAATCAGTAAGGTATTATAAATACCCCCGGTATTGGCGATGTTTGTGCAATACGCGTTCCTATATTTTTGCATACAAATAATTTCAAATTGTATTAAAAAATATAAGAAACATGGATTCGCAGATTAAAAACACTACTCCCACTTTATTGTCTCATTACGATTATATAATCATTGGTGCCGGTTCCGCAGGTTGTGTGATTGCTCGCCGCCTGATAGATCATACAGATGCCTCTGTGCTGCTTCTGGAAGCTGGCGGACCAAATGCAGGTATAGAAACCATCAGCAACCCAACCCAATGGGTTCAGAATATGGGAACTGAATATGACCATCTCTATAATTTTGAACCAACACCCGCTATCAATAACAGAATCATCCCTATTCCACGTGGAAAAGTACTTGGTGGTTCAGGAAGTATTAACGGATTAGTATGGACCCGTGGGCACAGGGCCGATTATGATGGCTGGGCCGCTGCCGGAAACGTAGGTTGGGATTACAAATCTGTACTCCCGTTATTTAAAAAAATTGAAGATTGGGAAGGCGGGGAGACTGATTTTCACAGTGCCGGTGGGCCAATTGGCATTGGAAACGCCAAAAATCTCCATTTGTCTTCTATAGCTCTGATAGAAGCAGGTCGTACGTACGGTATGCCAGTTTTTGAGGATGCCAATGGTCCTGAACCCGAAGGTGTAGGGCCGATGACATTAAACGTGAAGGACGGTGTGCGTCAAAGTCCAACAGAATATTTGAAACCTGTAATAGGTAATCAGCGACTTACGGTACTGACGCATGCAAAGGTATTAAAGCTACATCTGAATGGTACCCATTGTACAGGAATAGAATTAGACTGGCAGGGGGCCATCCATACTGTTACAGCGGAGAAGGAAGTAATCTTGTCCGCAGGGGCTATCGATTCACCGCGAGTACTGATGTTATCCGGTATTGGCGATGCTGATGAACTGAAGCAGTTAGGCATCGACCCACAGATCAGCCTGCCAGGTGTAGGTAAGAATCTGCAGGATCACATTTTGCTGGCAGGCATGTGTTATGAGACTTTTGAACCACTGGGGAGCCCGAACAATAATCTTTGCGGCAGTCAGGCATACTGGAAGAGTAATCAACAGCTCAGTGTTCCCGACCTGATGTTTTTACCTATACACGCACCATTTCTAAGTGCTGAGATTGTGCAAAAATATCCTGTTCCGGAAAATTATTTTTGTCTGGTTCCGGGACTGGTGCAGCCAAAGAGCAGAGGTTATGTGAAAATGAAAACGGCACGCTATGATGGCCCTCTGGAAATACAGCCAAATTACATTACTGATCCAGCAGACCTTGAAGCTCTGGTAAGATCAGTAGAAATTGGTCTTGAGCTCGCTGATCAGCCCGTTTTCAAAAGTTTAATCAAGAGACTGGCGGCGCCTCTTTCCCTGAAAAACAGAAATGAAATTGTAGCTTTCGTACGTGATGCGGTATCCTCGTACTACCACCCTGTAGGCAGTTGTGCAATGGGTTCAGGTCCTGAAGCCGTAGTAGACAGTAAGCTGCGGGTCCATGGTGTTACAGGATTGAGAGTTGCCGATGCTTCTATAATGCCATCTATCACATCTGCCAATACCAATGCAACCTCGATGATGATTGGTGAGTTTGCTTCAAAAGAGATAATTGAAAACCTTTAATAGTGTCGTTTAATAAAAAAGCCGTCTCCCCGGGAGACGGCTTTTTTATTGGCTATTTCTGTGGCATGAGTACCAAACGGATATAGTTGTCCCCATTCAGGAACCGCTGTGCAGCTGCTTTAGTGGATTCAACTGATACCGCATCAATACGTTTTTTATCGCCCAGCAACTGGTTGAGATCGTCCCCATACTTGAGCCGCGTAGTCAGGTAACTGAGCCAGTAACCGTTATTACGTAGGTTCAGTTCTGTCTGCCGCTGTTCTTCGGATTTGAACTTGGAAATATCATCCGCAGTTGCACCATTGGTTTTGATGTCCCTGACTTCTTCCATTGCAGCTGCAATCAGCTTTTCTACATTGGCTGTAGCACAGCTGAATGAAATGGTATAGTAATAATGTGAGTTCGGGAATTTGCTCACGCTGAGTCTAACTGAGGGGCTGTATACACCACTTTCTTTTTCCCTGAGTCTTTCCAGAATTTTGTTCTCCAATGCGGTACTTAATGCTTCGAGCTGGACGTTGTTCCCTGCAGTGTAATCATAGTCCCCATGAATATACAATTGTACACTGGCCTTATCTTCGAGCCCTTTGTAAACGGTTTTGCTAACCAGGCCCTTTGGAGGGTTAGCTCCGAGATCCACAAAGTTCTGTTTTTTACCAAGTGAAGGCAGGCTGGCTATATAGGTCTCTACCAGAGGTCTGATTGTTGCCAGGTCAAAATTGCCCACAAACACAAAAGTTTGTTCGCCAAGATCGGCGAAGCGTTCTTTGTAGAAAGCAAAAGCCTTATCAAGTGATACCTTATCCACATCAGCCAATGTATTTGGCATATTCCTTTTGTTATAGGAAGAAAGGACAGCCTGTACGGTATCTGCGAAAACACTTGCCGGATTGGCATTTTTATTCTCGAGAGTCACTTTGTAATCACTGATGTATTTATTGTAGATCTCGCTGTCTTTTCTTGGGGAGTTAGCATAGGCATACACCATTTGGAATGCCGTTTCGATATCCTTAGGCGAAGAAGAACCGGAAAATCCCTGGTAGAGCTCATCGATGTAGGATTCTGCCCTGCCGGTATTACCTGCGAGCAACTTATTCAGCTGGGAGGGATTAAAATCTCCTACACCACTTTGCTGGATGATGCCGGAGAAGTCGGCCGACTGATAATCGTCCGGATTGGCCAGGGAAGTTCCGCCTCTGCCAAAAGAGCTGAAAGCGATCTGATCATTCTTAAAATCTGTAGGTTTAAGGATCACTTTGATTCCATTGCTCAGTGTCCACTCCGTAACGTCGATATCTGCATATTTCTTTTCTGCAGTTATTTTACCTGCGACAGGTTTGTTTGTGAGTAGTGGTTTATTAACTGCATCATCAACATAGGCTGTAATGTTTTTTCCGGCATTGTTAAATGCCGCCAGCAATGCTGTTTGTGTTGGGAGGTTAGCTTTCTCTTTTTCAGGAGCCTGTACGATCAGAATCTGATTTTCGGGTGTAAGCAAAGTTTTAGCAAGGATATTAACCTGGGACAGGGTAATAGCAGTCAGGCTTTTCTTTGTTTCGGCATAGCTAAAATCAATGGATCCCATTGGAGAACCAGTGAGGAAATTGTTGAGGTATTGCTGTACAAAGGAGGCAGATGCAGTTTTGTCTTTCTCCTTCAGTTTCTTTTCGTTACCCGCTTCAATGTTCCTTTTTACGACATCCAGTTCAGATTGTACAAAGCCAAATTTTACTACTCTTTCGGTTTCTGCAACGGCAGCAGTGATAGCACTCTCCAGATCTTTACCCGATTTCGCTGCCACCACCGTCTGAAACGCTTCCAGATTAGGAATAATTCCACCCTGGAAAGGTCCGTAAGCACTTTGGGCAAACAGGAACGGCGCATTTCCTTTTTGCAGGATTTCCTGGAAGCGGGCAGAGATCATTGCGTTGATCATGCTGTACATCAGACTCTTTTGCAGGTCGGCCGTAGTTTTTGTGACAGTGCCATGGTGTTTATAAATAGCCAGGGCGATATTGTACTGCTGTTCAGGGTCAGTAATGATTTTTACCAGTGGCTCCTTATTGTCGGGCAGGCTGTATTTAACCCTTTCCTTTTCTTTCAGCGGATTTTTGAGATCTGAGAAATTTGCAATGATCAGCTTCTCAACTTCAGCGACATCAAAATCGCCCACGGCAATTACCGCCTGCAAGTCGGGCCTGTACCAGTCGGCATAAAAGTTTTTGATCTTATCGTGCGTAAACGTTTTTAGCAGGTCTGTCTTGCCGATAGGGATGCGGTTTGCATATCTGGAATCTTTGAGCAGTACCGGCAGGAGTTGTTTTGTCATCCTTTCCTGTGCATTTTTTCCGCGCTGACGATCTTCTTCGATAATCACACCACGTTCCCTGTCTATTTCTTCTCCAGCCATTGAAATGCGTCCGGCCCAATTGGAGAGGATTTTAAATCCTGTTCTAAACACCTCTGCACTGTCTGTAGGGATAGGCAGCTGATAAACGGTCTGGTCAAATCCTGTATAAGCATTGAGATCGGCACCAAAGCGTACTCCTGCTTTCTGCAAATAATTGATGATATCATTCTTCGGGAAATCCCGTGTTCCGTTGAAGGCCATATGCTCAGTAAAATGTGCCAGTCCCTGCTGGTCGTCATTTTCCATCAGAGAGCCGATACGGTTTGCGAGATAGAGCTCGGCCCTTTTTTTAGGTTCGGTATTTTTCCTGATGTAGTAGGTAAGACCGTTGGGCAGTTTTCCAATCTTAACTTCTGGGTCTGTAGGAATAGTTCTTCCTGCAGTTACCGGTGCAGACTGCTTAGGTTTGAGAGGCTTTTTTTGCGCTGATACTGGTGTACTGACTGCGAGGCATACGGCGATACCCAGTAAGGCAAAATTAGTTTTTTTAATCATGAGCTAGTTGATAGGTTGTTTGGTATAGATTTAATCGGGATGGTTTTGAAGGTTGGTAGCTGGTAAATATAAGAAGTACGATTGATCTGCTGTTTTTTTTATATTTTTGTAATAAAGAATTTATATATGGCAAGTTTTACATTCACTCCCGAAACGGCGCAACGCGTTAAGATCAAAGTTTTGAGAAAATACAGGGAGTTAGCTAAGGAGAATTTGAATTTTGCGCCTGGCAATGAAGATCAATTGGTAGATCAGTTGACGCAACTGCTAAAGAGGGATGTCAGATACGTGGAATTCACGATCAACAAGGCACTTGCCGACCCTGCCGGAAACAGGCTATAAAAATCGGTTTCATCCCCGTTTACTAATTGCATGCTCATGAATAAAAATAAGTTTGCACTGCTGATTGCAACTGTTGCAATAGCCTCTTTTACATGGTCTTTTAAGGAAGACCTTTTTCTGGTTTCCAAAAACCTGGATATTTTTGCATCACTTTACAAAGAGATCAGCATCAATTATGTAGATGAGACTGACCCGGCAGATCTGATGAAAAGCGGGATTGATGCTATGCTGGAGACACTAGATCCCTATACGGTCTATGTTCCCGAATCTGAGGTAGAAGATTTCAAACTTAAATATGTGAGTACGCAGTTCGGAGGAATAGGTGTATCCACGGTATTCATTGAGGGGAAACTCTTCGTGAATGAAGTTACCGAGGGTTATCCGGCCTTTAAACAAGGGATGCTGGCGGGCGACCAGATCATGAAGATCAATGGTACGGAAATCAAAGGTAAAGACCGTCTTCAGGTAAGTGCACTGTTACGCGGTCCAAGGGGCTCGGCCGTTGACCTGCTGCTGCTGCGTGAAGGATCATTACTCCAGAAACAACTGGTCCGCGATGAGATCAGACAGCCTAATGTGACCTATTCTGGGATGTTAGGAGATGTGGCTTATATCCGCCTGGATAAATTCCTGGAGAACTCTGCCCAGGAAGTGCAGAATGCTGCAGTAGAATTAAACAAACTCCACCCTAGGGGAATGATCCTGGACCTGCGTTATAATGGGGGAGGGATCCTGCAGGAAGCTGTAAAAATTGTGAACCTTTTTGTGAACAAGGATATGCTTATCGTCACCCAAAAGGGGCGTAATCCTGAAAAGACCATCAACTACAAGACCAATGCCCTGCCATTTCTGCCGGATTTACCGTTAACAGTTCTGATCAACGGATCATCGGCTTCGGCTTCAGAAATTGTAGCCGGGGCACTGCAGGACCTGGACAGGGCGGTGATTGTTGGTCAGCGCAGTTATGGAAAAGGCTTGGTACAGCAAACATTTAATCTGCCTTATAACAGTCTTGTAAAAATTACTGTTGCTAAATACTTCACACCTTCAGGCAGGTGTATCCAGGCTATCGACTATTCGCAAAAAAGTGCCGCCGGTAAAAGTGGCAGGATAGCCGATTCACTGATTGCAAAATTCAATACCAGGACGGGCAGAAGTGTGTATGATGGAAATGGAATCTATCCTGATGTAGTGCTGGGTGCCAGTAAATTGAGTCCGGTGACAATATCTCTGATCAGCAAAAGCATGTTCTTTGACTTTGCAAACGCCTATAAGAAAAGTCATCCCGTGATTGCTCCGGCAGCAGAGTTTAAGTTAAGTGATGAGGATTATACGGCATTTACCAACTCACTCGAAGGGAAGGACTATGCTTATGTATCCAATACGGAGAAATTATTGAATGACCTGAGATCCGAAGCAGAGAAAGAACAAAAGCTACCGGAAGTGAAAGCGGACCTGGACGATTTAAAGGCAAAGATGCTGGTTGCTAGGAAAACAGATCTGATCACGCATAAACCGGAGATCAAAAGAATACTGGAAAGCCAGATCGTGAGCAGGTACTATTTTGAGAAAGGTAGAATAATGCAAGCATTCCAGTATGATAAAGAGCTGGAGGCAGCAAAATCAGTGCTGGCGAGCTCCACTAAAATGCTTGCAATATTAAAAGGTGAGGGTGCTTATAAAACTATCGGCGATCCTGCAAAAACGCTCACAGACGCCGATAATAATTAAGTTCCGTGTAATTTCACAACCAGGCCGTCCATATCATGGCTCAGCTGTAACTGGCAGGCGAGTCTGGAGTTTGGCAAAAGATCCGGTAAGGTATCCAGCATCGCATATTCATCGTCTGTCATCTCCTTTAACTTCTCTTCACCTTCCAAAACATCTACGCAGCAGGTGGCACAAAGGGCCATTCCGCCACAGGTTGCCAGGATATCATATTCACAGGCTTTGAGGTACTCCATCAGGCTTAAACCCATATCCACAGGCGCTTCCAGAGCTGTTAGACTACCATCTGGATTCTGAACGTGTACGGTAATATTATTTTCTTCCATTATTAAAATTCTGCTACTCCATTAACAGTTGTATATTTCATGGTGTATTTAACACCAGGGTTCATATACTGGTAAGCACTATGGCTCATCAATGCTGCCTCATGGAATCCACAAAGGATTAGTTTGAGTTTGTTTGTATAAGTGTTGATATCGCCGATAGCATAGATACCCGGGATATTTGTAGAATAATCATCAGTGTTTACTTCAATCGCGCTTTTGCTGATGTTCAGGTTCCAGGCTTCGATAGGTCCTAACTTAGGGCTCAATCCAAAAAGAGGGATCAGGTGGTCTGATTCTACATTGGTAACTTCAAGCGTTTTGTTATGAACGATCTCTACGCTTTCCAGTTTTCCTTCTCCTGAAACTGATTTAAGGTTGCTGTTCAGGATGAGGTTGATCTTTCCGCTTTCTGCAAGTTCCATCACTTTGTTTACTGAATCCGGTGCACCACGGAAGCTTTCGCTGCGGTGTACAAGCGTAAGCTCATCAACAACGTCTGCAAGGAATATCGTCCAGTCAAGGGCCGAGTCACCACCGCCGGCAATCACCATTTTCTGTCCTCTGTATTTCTCAGGATCAAGGATCATATAGTTTACACCGCGACCATTTTCAAATTGCTCCAATCCTTCAACTGCAGGTTTACGTGGCTCAAAGCAGCCCAATCCACCGGCAATTACCACGACTTTAGATTCGATGACAGTACCCATGTTGGTTGTAAGTACGAAATCTGCTTCTCCACGTTTTTCCAGACTCTCGATTCTTTCTCCAAGAGTAAATCCAGGATGAAAAGGTTTAGCTTGTTCCAGCAGGTTATCTACCAGTTCCTGAGCCAGAACACTTGGATAACCAGGGATATCATAAATAGGTTTCTTCGGATATATCTCAGACAGCTGACCGCCAATCTGGGGTAGATAATCAATTAAATGACAACGCATTTTCAATAAACCTGCTTCAAAAATAGCAAACAACCCTACGGGTCCGGCGCCTATAACGGCTATATCTGTAGAAATCATGTATTTAAATTTGACGCGAATTTACAAAAATAGTTTGTAATGGTTCTGAATTGTATAGAAATGGTTCAAATTTTAGTTAATTCTGACAATATATACCGACATAATAGTCTTTATGCCCCTCTTAAGCACTTTTGACATATTTGCTATGAAAGTCATTTTTGGGTACAATTGATCAAATGGTTGCCTATATTTGAGCTATTGATGACAAAGAACATATATTTTGCTTCGGATTTCCACCTGGGATCTCCAAATCATGAACAGAGCCGCATTCGTGAAGACCGTGTAGTACGATGGTTAAATGAGATAGAACCGACCTGCTCGGAATTATTTCTGATGGGGGATATCTTTGATTTCTGGTTTGAGTACAAGACAGTGATCCCTAAGGGATTTATCCGTTTGCAAGGAAAACTGGCAGCGATGTCGGATGCCGGTATCAAGCTTTATTTCTTCAAGGGCAACCATGACATGTGGGTTGAAGATTACTTTGTCAAGGAGATGGGTATGCAGATTGTCAGTGATGAACTGGTGATCCATCGTGGCGGAAAGAGTTTCTATCTGCATCATGGTGACGGGCTTGGACCCGGGGATGGCAATTACAGGATATTAAGAAAGATCTTCAGAAACCCTGTATGCCGATGGCTGTTTTCAATGCTGCCGCCAAGAATAGGACTTGGGATTGCAACCGGCTGGTCTGTGAAAAGCAGAAACGTGAATATTAAGGTTGAGGAGCCTTTTCTGGGAGAAAAGGAGGAATGGCTGGCTATACATTCAAAGGAGGTGTTGGCAAAGCAGCATTATGATTACTTTATATATGGTCACCGCCACCTGCCAATGATCATCGACCTCGGAGATCACAGCTTTTATTACAACACCGGAGACTGGTTTAACTATAATTCATATGTGGTTTTCGATGGGGAAGAGTTGAGCTTGAAGTACTTTGAAAAGAGTGACAGCTAAGCTATCCGTAAAAACAAATATAAAATTCTATTAAAAAGCTTATTTTTGTAATCCCATTTAATAACGGGTGCTTCGGTGTATTCTGATGCTATGCATATCCGTTATTAATTATGTTCAATAAACGATTATGTTAGAGAAATTAGAAGCCATAAAAATCCGCTGGGAAGATGTGGAAGAACAATTGAGTAATCCCGATACCATGCAGGACATGAAGCGGTTTGCTCAGTTAAATAGAGAATATAAAGACCTCACGAAGATTGTAGAAGTATACAAAGTCTATAAAAACGTGATGAGTAATATTGATGCCAACAAGGAAATCCTGGCCACTGAAAAGGATGCAGAGATGAGGGAAATGGCGAAAGAAGAACTTGATGGGCTGTTGGTACAGCAGGAAGAGATCGAAGAACGTGTTCGTCTGATGTTGATTCCAGTGGATCCTGAAGATGCCAAAAACGCAGTATTTGAGATCCGTGGTGGAACTGGTGGCGATGAAGCGGCCTTATTTGCCGGTGATTTATACAGGATGTACAGCCGTTTCTTTGAGCAGAAGCGTTGGAAAGTTGAAGTGGTAGATGTGACTGAAGGTACTGCCGGTGGTTACAAAGAGGTAATCATGAAGGTTTCAGGAGAAGATGTTTACGGACAGCTGAAGTATGAGTCTGGTGTACACCGCGTACAGCGCGTGCCTGACACAGAAACTCAGGGCCGCGTACATACTTCTGCAGCTTCTGTAGCAGTGTTGCCAGAGGCGGAAGAAATCGACTTCTACTTAAACCCCGCTGATATTGACCTGCAGACTTCCCGTTCAGGTGGTGCCGGTGGACAGAATGTAAACAAGGTAGAGACTAAAGTGCAGCTTACTCACAGGCCTACGGGACTGGTAGTGGTTTGTCAGCAGGAGCGTTCACAGCTTGGTAACCGGGAGATTGCTATGGAGATGCTGCGGAGTAAGCTTTATGATATAGAATTGCAGAAAAAGAATGGTGACATTGCTGCAAGACGTAAAACGATGGTTTCTACGGGAGACCGCTCTGCGAAGATCAGAACTTATAACTATCCTCAGGGAAGGGTTACAGATCACCGCATTGGTTTAACCCTTTATAACCTGAATGGAGTAATGGATGGGGGTGTTCAAGAGCTTATTGACGCGCTTCAGTTTGCTGAGAATGCAGAAAAAATGAAAGAGGGCTCTGTAGCATAAGGAGTTAGATTTTATTTCAAAAATAGTTGAAATATTAATTTTGTAATGTGATTATAGTTCCTATATTTGCATTCCCGAAAGGGAGAACGGACCGGTAGTTCAGCTGGTTAGAATGCCGCCCTGTCACGGCGGAGGTCGCGGGTTCGAGTCCCGTCCGGTCCGCAAAAAGCCTTTAATCTTATGATTAGAGGCTTTTTTATTTACCATCTATACTCATCACACATTTTTTCTTCACCATATCTGATTATTAATATTGATTTAAAGAACATATATTAGAATTAACTATTTGTTCTAACTTAGCGTCTTTACCTCATAAATTGATAATTGCAATATGAAGAATTGTGAAGTGTGTGCAGCCGGTCTATCAGAAATATTTACTGTAAAAGAAATGATGCTGGGTTTCCGGGATGAATTTGAATATGGAATTTGTCAAAGTTGCAGCACCATACAAATACTTGCCCTGCCTGACGCGATCACAGACTATTACCCGCCATATTATTATTCATTTACAGAGGTGATTCCAAAAATCAAACCTCTGCCTCTGATGAAAAGATTGGTTAATGATTTTAGAATCAAAAAGAGATACCGTAAAAATGAAAATGATCAGTTGAAATGGTTGAAGCCCCTTGGTGTAAGACCATCCCAGAAAATATTGGATATTGGCTGCGGAAATGGCAAGCTGATCTGTGAGTTGTTTAACATCGGTTTTCAGAAAGTTCAGGGGGTAGATAAATTTATCAGTAAAGACATTGATTATGGTCATGGTGTTAAAGTGTTCCAAAAGGATTTATCTGAGCTTAAAAAAGGGCATTATGATTTGCTGATGATGCATCATGTATTCGAGCATATGTCTGAGCCATTGGAAGAGCTAAAAAAGAGCCATGCGCTGCTGAAGAAGGACGGATACCTGATTGTCAGAATACCAGTGGTTGGAAAAGCCTGGGAGATATATCGTGACCAATGGATTCAGCTTGATGCGCCGCGGCACTTTTTTATCCATACAGAGGAAAGTATAGCAATATTGGCGGAACAATCTGGTTTCAGCATTACCGATGTGATTTATGATTCAAGTGGTTTTCAATTTTGGGGAAGTGAATTGTATAAACGTGATATTTCTTTTGTAGAGGCAGAAACGAAAGCATACAGAAGAGCAGTCGATTTTTTCTCAGAGGAAGTATTGGCAGAATATGAACATGAAGCCCGGCGCTTGAATGATAGTCATCAGGGAGATCAGGCAGTTTTTTATCTTAAGAAGATTTAAGGGGTGGTAAATACCCGAACTGAATAAGTTCTTCATGCTCTTTAATGACCTTTGTATTTCCTTTATCGAGCAAAACTACTGTTGATGAAATATCCAGGACATTCTCGTAACTGTGGTCGGTAATGATAAATCCTTTGTCAGTGGAGTGTCGTTTGATGATATCTTTCAGAATGTCAATTTGAATGGGTGAGATCCCATTAAAAGGTTCATCAAACAGGAGATAGGTGGCGTCAGAATGAACCATTAGCATTACTTCAACAATTCTCCTTTCTCCGCCGGAGAGCTGACTGATCTTTTTATCTAAAAAAGGTTTGATCAGATCGTCCCTGAGCATTATACCAGACTTGTCCTTATTGCAGAAACATGATACAGCCTTTTTGATGCTGAAGTGATCTGGAAGGAAGCTATCCTGTGGCAGGTAGTGTATAAGTTTCCTACCTGCAAATAGTGAGTTGATTTTAGTTCCCCCAATTGCTACGTACTTATTGTCACTCTGTAGCGAGCCGAAGATAATCTTTAATAAGGTAGACTTCCCGGAACCATTTCTTCCCAGCAAGCCTACAATTTGTCCGGGTTGGCAAGAGATGAATACATCGTTCAGAATTTGTCTGTTTCCTATAGCCTTTCTGATACTGTCTGCATGCAGTCCGCTCATATCGCCATTATTAAAAATCCGGTTAGGAAACTAACACCAATTGTGGTTGTCCATAACATCAATTTGCCAAGACCCAGATTGTAATAAAAATAGTATTCCCGGGTTTACGGATCTCATAGGTAAAGTAGTGTATAGTGGGAAACAGAAGAATGAATGCAGTTCCGGTACCTATAAAAAGATAAGGGCGTGGCAGCAATAAAAATGAGAGAATAATAGATAACAGTAAAGGTGGAATGATAATTTTTTTATAAAATAAACATAAACCTGTTAATATCCGCATCTTG
>Ga0157373_10000543_pt1 | contig 29559 bp, 29 predicted proteins | sample C65metaG_FD_113460 | JGI IMG/M metagenome (GOLD analysis project Ga0157373, IMG submission 113460) | Corn rhizosphere microbial communities from Kellogg Biological Station, Michigan, USA - C6-5 metaG | ecosystem: Host-associated > Plants > Roots > Rhizosphere > Soil | place: USA: Michigan... | reverse complement strand
CCTATGATAAAACGCCTTCCGCCCGCCGCTGTTATCTGTATGCGATCCGCTTTGATGACGCTCAGGCTCGCGTCGCAGATTCCGGCACACTTCAATTTTGACGGGTGGGCACACAAGGCCGACATGCTGCATCGACCTCAGTTAATGTCCCTTCTGAACTGACTTCTTATCATTATTGGCTTCAGCTACTTGAGCGACAGGGATTCCGTCAGCCCGCCCGAAGGCAAGCAAACTGAATTAGGTCAAACCAAGTTGGCGCGAAGAATATCACGTCAGGGCAAACCCGCGCGTCTGTTCCCGACTTGAGAGTCTTTTTCCGCTCAGGGACTTATCGGCCGCCAGTCGCTGAACATGACCCTCTGATGAGTGCGTCGACGCAAACCATCCTGCATTCAAGTGTAGTTGCCCAGACATTGAGTACTTTTGGGCAGTGCCTTGCTCAAGCATTATCTGCTACGTTGTACGACGACTGACAAATCAGTCGTCAACCCCATAACAACAAGGAAACAACCTCAATGACCAAGACCCGACTCCTGATCGGCTTTCTCTGTGCCTTCAACGGTTACGCGATGGCCGCCTCTGCTCCGGCGGAAAAAGACGTTGCCCAAGCGGTGGATCATCTGACCCAGGCGATGCTGCACAAGGACATTGCCGAACTGAACGCGCTCACCGCGCCGAACCTGACTTATGGCCATTCCAGCGGCAAGATCCAGGACAAGAAAGAGTTCATCGCCGACATCGAAACCGGCAAGAGCGCGTTCAAGACCCTGGAAATGCAGCACCAGACCATCACCCTGTCCGGCGACACCGCGCTGGTCCGCCACCACTTTTCCGCACAGGCGCTGAAGGGGACCGAGGTGGTGCCGACGGAGATCGAGAACTTTCAGATCTGGCAGAAGCAGCATGGCAAGTGGTTGCTGGTTGGGCGGCAGGCGTTCAAGTTCTGATTGTGGTGAATTTATCCAGCATTAGTGTTGGCTGAATTGACCTCTTCGCGACAAGCTCGCTCCCACTGTGTTCGGTGGCGCAGCGAATATTGCATCTACACCACGAAACCTGTGGGAGCGAGCTTGCTCGCGAAAGCGCTAGCCCGGCCAACACAAATACGATGGATTTCACCACTACAGCCGAAACCGATCCACCGACTGCGCCAACTGCCCCGCCAGACTCGACAATTCATCCGTGGTATTCGCCGTCTGCCCGATCACCCGGCTGTTGCCTTCGGACATCCCGGCAATCATTTCCACCTGATGGGCGATCTCGTTACTGGCCTGGCTTTGCTCGCCAATCGTGCGAGTGATGTCGTTGACCAGTTGCGTAGTGCTCAACGTCGCATCGAGAATTTCGCGGATGGCCCGCTCGACATCCGCCGTCACCGCCATGCCCTTGTCGACCTGCGCGACACCCGCCTCCATGCTGCTGACTGCCTCCCGGGTGCTGTGCTGAATGCGCGCGACCATCGCTGCGATTTCCTGGGTGGAAGCGCTGGTGCGCGCAGCGAGACTGCGCACTTCGTCCGCGACCACGGCAAAACCCCGACCCTGCTCGCCGGCCCGGGCCGCTTCAATGGCGGCGTTGAGCGCCAGCAGATTGGTCTGGTCGGCGATGCTCTTGATCACCTGAATGATGTTGAAAATGGCTTCGGATTCCTGATCCAGCGTGCGGATCACCTGGGCCGACTGTTGTGCTGATCGGGCGATATCGTCCATGTCGCTGACCACTTGATGAATGACACCGCCGCCCTCCTTGGCCAGGGTTTCGGCCTGACTGGCCATGCTCAGTGCCCGTTCGGCGTGGCGGGTGATTTCCTCGATGCTCGCGGTCATCTGGCTGGCGGCAGCGGCCATGGTGCCGGCGGCGACGCTTTGTTGCTGGCTGCTGTCGGCGACCTGATGGCAGCCGTGGCTGAGTTGTTCGCTCATGCCACTGACACCGTGAGCATTGCGCCGCACCACATCGATCATGTTGCGCAAGTCGCGCTGCATGGTCGCCAGCGTACGAATCAAGACACTGGCTTCGTCCTTGCCGGACGGCTCGGTGATCGGCTCGCTGAGGTTGCCGTGGGCGATGCTTTCGGCGATGCGACTGGCGGTCTTCAACGGCCCCATGATGCTCAGAATCACCCAGCGTCCCTGAATCAACAGCAGCACAAGACTGGCGATCAACACCACACCGAGCGCAACGTTGGCGCTGTGGATGGCTGATTCGGTTGCAGCGCTGGTCTGCCGCGTATTGGACTCGATCAACTCGCTCAACGCGGCCATTTGTTCTTCAAGCTGGCCAAACGCCGTGTTGAAGGTGCCCAGTTCCTGTTGAGCCGCATCAGGGTTGTCCAGCGCCAGCCCGACAATCCGTTCGCCCGCGTTGATGTAGGTATCGAGGCTCGGTTTGATCTGCTCCAGCGCCGTGCGCAATGCCGGATTGATCGGTAACTTGAGGTTTTCCTCGAGCACCTCACGAAAATGCCCGGCATGCTCGTTGATCGAATCGCGCACCTCGCTTGCCGTGCTGGTGCTTTTGCCCAGCCCGACCAGCATCGCCGAGTAGACATCGGCGCGCAGGGCGTCGTGCATCATGTCGGCTTCCATGTGGTTGCGCAGCGCGCTCATGCTGACCGCGTTATCGCTGACCGCCGAGGCCATCCGCTGATTGCCGACGTAACTGACCAGACTCACGATCAAGGCTGTCAGCAGACTTGTCACAATCAGCAACATTAAACGCAATTTGATCGACACCTTGGTTTTCTCCTTGGCCATGCGCCGCAAGCGCCTGTCAGACCTTCAGTTAAGCCTATTTGTGCAGGTCTGTCGGGCCAGAGCGTGTCAGCAGCTGTCGGCACGAAGCCTGAATGCCACAAAACTTTCGGATTGCGCGGCAAGTCTCACTTTTCAACGCGCCCGGCCAACGCCTTCACCGCCAGTTAATGCCGGCAGGCTATTGAGTCCGTCGCTTTGAACACTCATGCAGCAAAAGGAGACGCCTATGAAACGCGCAATGTGGTTGGGTTTGCTTGGCACTTTGGCCATCGGCAGCGCCCAGGCGGCGACAGAAAAAGTCGCCATCAACCTGGTCGGCGCCGACGGTGCACCACAAGCGATCGGTTCGGTCACCATCAGCGAAACCGCGTATGGCTTGTTGTTCACCCCGGATCTGAAGTCCCTGCCGGCCGGCATCCATGGCTTCCACGTGCATGAGAACGGCAGTTGCGAAGCCGGGATGAAGGATGGCGTGAAAGGTGCTGCACTGGCCGCTGGCGGGCATTTCGATCCGCAAAAAACCGCCAAGCACCTCGGCCCTTACGCCGACGGCCATTTGGGTGACCTTCCGGCGATTTATGTGACTGCGGACGGCATCGCCAACTATCCGGTACTGGCGCCGCGCCTGAAGAAGATATCCGAGATCAAAGGTCACGCCCTGATGATCCACGCCGGCGGCGACAACCACGCCGACATGCCCAAACCACTGGGCGGTGGCGGTGATCGCATGGCTTGCGGGGTGATCTGAATAGCTCGTACTCAGAGCACTAGATATCTGGGCGGCATCACCGCCCGGATTTACTCTCTAACGCTTACCTCTCCACTTTCTCCCTCTGCCTGATATGCTGCTGCGCATTACGTAAAGGCACATCTATCTGGGAGTATTCGATGACCCGACTACGCGTCAAGCATTTTGGACCTATCCGAGAAGGGATGAAGAATGATGGCTGGATAGAGTTCAAACGCGTGACCGTGTTCGTGGGCAATCAGGGCTCCGGTAAAAGTACGCTCGCCAAGCTCTACTCAACCTTCTCGTGGATTGAGAAGGCATTGGTGCGAGGAGACTACGATCAGAAATGGTTCGAGCGAAAGAATCGTCTGACCAAGCCTTTTTTAACTTATCACCGTCTCGAGAATTACATTTCTGCAGGTCAAACGGCGTTAACTGAAATCGACTATGAAGGCGACGCCTTCTCGATCAGCTACGCAAATGGGCAATTGCATATTACAAAAGCAAAAACGGCTGGATATCACTTACCACAGATCATGTATGTGCCGGCTGAACGAAACTTCATTTCCTATGTAAAACACCCCCGGGAGTTGAAGCTGTCTTCTGAGTCTCTGAAAGAGTTTCTCACTGAGTTTGATAATGCCAAGGCCAGTATCAAGGATCCTTTGCCACTGCCCATCAACAACGCAGAACTTGAATACGACAAACTGAATGACACCTTGAACATCCGGGAGTCTGACTACAGATTGAAGCTGGCAGACGCGTCCAGTGGCTTCCAGTCTGCAGTCCCCCTTCACTTGGTCAGCCAATTCCTGGCCAATAGTGTTCAGGAGCGCATCGAGGATCGTCAGGAATCGATGAGCGCTGGTGAGCTTGAGCGTTTCCGCAAGGAAGCAGCAAAAATTCTTGCCGAACCCCTTACAGTAGAGCAGCGGCGGGCGCTCATCTCTACTCTCTCATCACGCTTCAATAAAACTGCTTTTATCAACATAGTCGAAGAACCGGAGCAGAACCTCTTTCCCCGATCTCAGTGGAGCGTTTTGCAAAGTCTTTTACAGTTCAACAATCAAGGTAAACACAATCGGCTGGTCCTCACCACGCACAGCCCTTACGTAGTGAATTACCTGACCATCGCCGTACAAGGCAAACTTTTACACGATAAAATCACCAAGAAAAAACTTGAAAAGACATGGTTTGAAAAACTTGATGCAGTTGTCCCTTTGCATGCATTGATAAACGCAAAAGACCTTGCAATTTATCAAGCAGATGAGAGAACCGGCCGTATCGAAAAACTGCCTGTGATTGAAGAAATCCCTTCGGATAATAATTATCTGAATGAATCGCTGCGTGCGGGTAATGATTTGTTTGATCGTCTCCTCGACATTGAGGAGGCTCTAGGGGAGTGAATTTTCTTGATGCAGGTTGCCAGTCTGGTCCCTTCATGGAGCTCGAATTCGGACTCTGTGATGATCAAAACACCCAAGCCTATGTTGACGTATCAGGCGGCAAAAAATGGAGCGCCACCGTCAAAAATCCGAACCAAAAGGCGGTCACCTTTACGGCCATTGATAAATGCGTGATCAAAGACGGCGAAGAAGAAGGACGAGGTCGCTGTGATTGCATGCTTACAACTGAAAAAGCCCTCTATCTAGTCGAATTGAAGGATTGGAGACGCGGTGGATGGAAGAGTCATGCCTGCGATCAGCTGGAATCAACCATTCACTTCCTCGCAGAGACGCACGGCGAGCAGTTTCTGGAAAATTTCAGCCCTAAGAAGGCCTATGCCTGCAACCGGAAAAGCCCCTTCGTTGAAATAGATAACCAACTGAAAAAACGATTTTCCAGACTCTATCAGTTCCGAATCGACATTCAGGGCACTATAAAGATTGAGTGACCGCAGGCTTCACCCGCTTTACCTCACAGATACCTTCGATGGAACTCCCGCCGCGCGCGCCCCTCTCACATTATGTAATCCTTCCCTTTTTGCTTCGCGCTTGTGGAGGAACACCGTCATGCGCAAGTTAGTGCTCGTTTCTTCTTTACTCTTATGTCTGCCGGTCGGTTCGGCGTTGGCCCGCGTCGATGCGGGTGATGTCGCCACCTCGGCGGGTGTCTCCGCGTCGCTGTACTCGACCTTCAAGGATCACAAAATGGTGATTCCGGCCCGTGACGACTTGTCTGCATTTGTCGCCAGTGGCGGGGCCATTCGTGGGGTTTATCTTGAATCGGTGCTGCAACAGGCTCGCCAGGAAAATCCTGGACTCAATGCCAGTGATGAAGATCTGGCCAACGCGATTCTGGTGCATTACGAAGGCCTGAATCAGTAGCCGTCACGGAAAACGCAGCCGATGGATGGCTGCTGAAGGCGCATAGGCAAAACTGTCCGACGGCCTCTATGATGGAGGCCATGACGACTTCTGTGCCCTTGCGCTCCCCCTGCCCGCCCGGCGCCTGCATTTGCGGGCGCGATCCGTTGCTGGAGACGCCCGGCGCGGATTTGCGCATCCTGCGGCTGACCCGAGAGGAAGAAAAACGCCTGCTCGCTCGCCTCGAAATGCTCAAAGACCTGAATGACCTCAAACATCTGCAACAGCGCATGTTCGAGCAATTGGGGATTCGCGTCGACGTCGCTCCCGGTTTCAACGAAGTGCGCACCATGCGCGGGATCGCTATTCAAATCGACGAGTTACCGGGCCTGTGCCGCAAGACACGTGCAGCGATCCCGGCCGCCATTCGCCGCGGACTGGAAAACCACCCGGAAATCGCCTTCGAATTGCTCAACGCTCACGACTTGCTACGCGACACCTGATCACTTTTTCAGCCCCAGGCGTTTGCGCATTTCGGCGGTGATGCTCTGGCGGGTTTTCTTCATGTCGGCCCACGGCTCGTCACCGACCTCAGCCAACCGCTCATGAACGTTGTGCACGTTCCACTGATTGCCGCCCTTGAGCTCGGCGACCTCTTCGCGAAACAGCGGCACCGACACCGGCAAGCCTTCGCGGGTGCGCGCGGCGTAAGCGCAGATAGTGGTGGCGCCCAGACCGTTGCGCAGGTAATCGATAAAGATCCGCCCGACGCGGTTTTTCGGCCCGGACACCGCAGAAAAGCGCTCCGGCAACAGCTTGGCGATATGACTGACGATGGCGTGGCTGAAGTCCTTGACCTCGTCCCAACCGAGTTTGCGGGTCAGCGGCACCACCAGGTGAATACCCTTGCCGCCGCTGGTTTTGAGAAACGCCTTGAGGCCCAGTTCATCAAGTACGGTCAATGTCAGTGCCGTCGCTTCGACCATGCTTTTCCATGGCAGTGCCGGATCCGGATCGAGGTCAAGAACGAAGCGATCGGGCTTGTCCAGATCGACCGTGGTCGCGTTCCAGGTGTGCAGTTCGACGGTGCTCATCTGTACCGCGCCGATCAGCGCCTCGGCATTGTTGATCAGCATCACCGGTTGCCCGGTGACGTCTTTGTCCAGCGTGGTAATGCCGGGGATCGCCAGGCGTTCGGCGTTCTTCTGGAAAAACAACTCACCGGCGATGCCGTCCGGCGCGCGCACCAATGCCACCGGACGATCCTTGAGCTGCGGCAGAATCCATCCGGCAACGCTGGTGTAATACTCGGCCAGTTGCATCTTGGTGGTGCCGCTGACCGCGTCGATCACGCGATCCGGGTGAGTGATGCGCACCTTGCCGTTGGCCAGTCCGAGCTGCGACGGCGCGGTTTCTGCGCTGCTCGCCGGGGCTTTTTTCGGCGCTTTCTTCGTGGCTGATTTCTTCGCTGCAGTCTTCACCGGTTTTGCTCGCTCCTCAGTGATGCCCTTGGCCGGTTTGTCATCGCGCAAGCCATGGAACACGGCGTGGCGCACTGAACCGTCCTTGGTCATTTCGGCGAATGCGACTTCCGCCAGCAGTTTCGGCTTGAGCCAGTGCACGCCTTTGACCTCGAAGCCGCTGGGTGGATTGACCACCGCCGGCTTCTTCACCTGCAACGGTTTGAGTTGAGCCAGAATGCTTTTCAACGTCGACTCGTTGAAACCGGTGCCGACTTTGCCGGCGTAGCGCAACTCGCCGCTGTCACGATCATGCAGCCCCAGCAGCAACGCGCCGAAAGCACTGCGCGAACCTTTCGGATCGGTGTAGCCGACGATGACGAATTCCTGGCGATGTTTGCACTTGAGCTTGATCCAGTCACTGCTGCGCCGCGATACATAGGGCGAGCCGAGGCGTTTGCCGATAAGGCCTTCCATCTGCATCTGGCAGGCGCTATTGAGCAGCGCATCCGGGGTTTCGTCGAAGGCTTCGGAGAAGCGCAACAACGGTTGCTCATGACTGCCGAGCACCGTGGCCAGCGCAGCGCGACGTTCCTCGACCGGCACTTCACGCAGGTCGACACCGTTGAGATACGGCAGATCGAACAGGTAGTAGAGAATGTTGCCGCTGCTTCCAGCTTCAAAAGCATTTTGCAGGGCCTGAAAGTCCGGTACGCCGTGTTCGTTGGCGACGATCATTTCGCCGTCGAGCCACGCCGATTCCAATCCCAGCGCGGCCAGGGCGGCGGCCTGTTGCGGCAATTTGTGCGTCCAGTCATGACCGTTGCGAGTGAACAGTTGCACCTGATCATGATCGATGCGCGCCATGATCCGGTAGCCATCGAATTTGATCTCGTAACTCCACTGCCCTTCCGGCGCGCTGTCGACCAGCGTTGCCAGTTCCGGTTTCAGTTGTGCCGGCAATTTGGCCTTGTGCGCACCGGTGAGCTTGCCGGTCGCGGCTTTGCGCGTCTTGGCCGGGGGCTTTTTCAGCGGTTTGCTTTGCTCGGCGGCCAGTTTGGGTTTGCCCACTAACGTGCGTTCGCTCAGCACACTGTCCGGTTCGGCCACCAACACGTCGTAATCATCCTGCGGCCGCGCGGCGTTATCCTGATGCTTGATCAAAAACCATTGTTCTTTTTTGCCCGGCATGTGCGTGCGCACCAGGTTCCAGATACCGCCGAGCTTCTCGCCTTGCAGCTCGAACTTGAGCTTGCCCTTGGCGTAGGCCTTGTGCGGATCTTCCAGCGGAATCCACACGCCACGATCCCAAACAATCACATCACCGGCGCCGTAATGCCCTTGCGGAATGCTGCCCTCGAACGTTGCGTAATCCAGCGGATGATCCTCGACATGCACCGCCAGCCGCTTGACCTTGGGGTCGAGTGACGGCCCTTTTGGCACCGCCCAGCTCTTCAGTGCGCCATCGAGTTCCAGGCGAAAGTCGTAATGCAGGTGTGAAGCGTCGTGCTTCTGGATGCAGAACTGCAAAGCATGCTCGGCAGCGGTTTTACCTCCCGAGCGCTTGACGGCAGCCGGTTCCGAGGTCGCCGAAAAATCGCGCATGCGGTTGTAGTCGTCGAGGTTCCTGTTCATCGTGCACCTGCCTTGTTTCAGCCCATTCGGGTCACGGTCAGCGCCACCACTGCGATGCGGTCGACCCGTTGATAGCCGGGGTTGAGCAGTTCTTCGCCAAAAACATCCGGGTCGAGTTCGCGGTACGTCCAGCCGAAACGTTTTTCATCGAGGCGTGGCAGCACGGTGTCGAGAAACGGATCACGACCATCGACCATCGCCACACCGGTGTAGAGCAGCAGCGAGCCACCAGGCGCCAATCGATTCAAGGCCTGTTCGACGATACGCAGCGAAAGCCCTGCCCCCAGCGTCCCGCCACCGTGGCGATAGGCGCGTTCCGCCGGGTCGGCCATGTACGGCGGGTTGGCGACGATCAGGTCGAACTCGCCGTCGACGCCCTGCAGCAGATCACTGGCACGCACTTCAACGTTGGCGACTTCCGCCAGTGCCGCATTGATCGCAGTCAGACGCAACGCCGCAGGGTTGATGTCCAGCGCCAGCACCTCTGCCTCGCGACGGGCCCGGCCGATCAGAATCGCACCGACGCCAGCACCGCAGCCGATGTCCACCGCGCGATGAATCGGCGCGAAGTTCTGCTGCAGGTGGGCGTGGATCAGTTGCGCAAAACGGTAGGTGTCGGGGCCGAAAAACACCGCGTCAGCGGCCTCGGTGGGAAATGCCGAATGGACGAACAGCAAATCATCCAGACTCGACCAGCGTACCCGACTCTTCAGCTCACCTTCGTAGTGATCAATGATCTGTGCGTCTTGCAGTTGCCGCTGTTCATCGGCTGACAACAACCCCGGCGTGAAAGGACGCGACCAGCCGAACACATCGCGCAAAGAGTCGGCCATCTGGCCCTCGTCACGCTGGTTGACCCGTTGCTGGGTCAACGGCGTCGGCGTGGTGAACCGATATCCGTCTGCCAACAAGCGCCGGCCCAATTGCAGCAGCACGAGGTCGTTGGGGCAGAGTTGTTCTTCCTGATTCATCGGCAAGGTCCTTAAGGCAAGCGGGATTTGAGTTGGATAAAACGCCGGGTGGCGAGCAGCCCGGCCGGGTGTGCATGGCGGGCCGGGGCAAGCCAGGGGATCAGAATCGCCATTTGCGCCGAGGCATCCTGACCTTGCAGCGCGGTGTTGAGCGCCTGTACGTCGGGATCCTGTGCAAGCCCTTCGATGGGCGCTGCGGTCTGACTGTGCCGCCGAACGGGTTTCGCTCTATCCGACGGCGTCCAGTCGCCGGCGATCCAGTCGTGCACCAGTTGTTTCTCGTAGGCATTGAACACGCCGAACATCGCCGCACCGTCGCCTGCGATCAGTTGCCAAAAACGGCTGGCCTGCGGGTCTTCGTGGCGTTTGATCCAGCCTTTGTTCTGCAACGCTTGAAGAAATCCGGGCAATTGCTCCGGTGCGGCCAGCCACTGATTGACGGTCTGCCCTTCGAAACGGCAGTAATCGGAATGCATGTGTTGGGCGAATGGGCACTTGCGCTCGAGCATCGCCAGCAATTGCTGCTCAAGGTCGAAGCCTTCAATGATTGCGCGGCTGCCCTGCCCCAGATCGTTGAGCCGATAGCCCAGCGCTACCCGGCGCAGAAACTCAGCGCGATCGGCCTCGAGCGGCAGCAGGTCAAGCGCCGCCTGCACGGCTTTTTGCGCATGGCCGGTGCTGGCGTTGTCGATGGTCACATGGAGGGTGAAATAGTACGGATCGATGCCTAGCTCACTGAGTTCGTAACTGCTGATCAACAGGTGCAACGGCAGTTGTTCATAGCCGAGGTTGTAGCCGATCACCTCGGGCAGATAGTCAGCACCACAGACACCGAGGGCCAGTTGTATCGCGCCTTGCAGGTAGCGTTCATCGTCGATGGCGCTGCTGTCCTGCAGATCGTGCTCGGCGAGCAATTTCTGGTAAATCACCACGTGGTTCTGCGCCGGATTGCCTTCGCCCAGCTCTTCCAGAAAGGTTCGCAGCAGGCCCTGGAAACGTGGGTCCTGCCAGCGCGGCAACAGACCATAGAGCCAAGCGCCGTCGACCAGTTTGGTCGGTGCCACCGCTTGCAGGAAATACAGCGCCTGCGCCTTGCCACGGAAGAATTTCCGAGGCCCGCCGGCCTTGCGCTGCTGCAGATAGTCGGCGTATTGCCGGGCGACATCGGCGCAATGTTCGGCCACCCAGGCGTGCCACGTTGCCGGGTCTTCAGGCAACGAATCGCTAAGTTGCGCGGCGTGTTGCAGTTGCTCCTGCAAAAACGCCTGCGCAAGGTCTTGGGAATCGTCATCGCGCAACAACGCTTCATAGACCTGCCGCATGTTCCCGGCGGCGTTCATCAGGTGCGGTTGGGCAGGCGCGGCTTGCAGAGGTGTCAGGACAGTCATGGCAAAATTCTCGGTCGGTTGGCAGGGCGCTGTTCCACACGCCTCTACAGCAGCAGAGAGGCGGCGCCTGCGAAAAATTCAATCGACGTGAAAATTGCCCGGACGGACGGCGAAGCAGCTCCTTGACGGAGTTGCGGGTGGTTATGATTTTTTGCCGTTACTTCAGGCCTGGCCTTTGGCCCGCTGTTCCAGATTCACCTGCAAACCCGGGTCGATCTGCAATGCTGCTACCAGTTCATCCAGATAACGCCGCTCGGCGTCCTGCTGGTCATCTACCAGGATCACGCTGACCAGATACATTTCAGCGGCCATGGCCGGATCGCCTTTGGCCGCCTGCGCGACTTCGTTGGCGTCCAGCGGTTTCGAGACTTCGTCCTCAAACCATTGCTGCAATTGTGGGTCGTCGGTGTGTTTGCTGATTTCCCCACTGATCATCTGTTGTTCCCGGTCGTCGATCTCACCGTCAGCCTTGGCCGCCGCAATCAAAGCGCGCAACACAGCGTGGCTGTGCTCCTCGACTTCCGGGCCGGCAAGCAGATTGGCCGTCTGCGGGATTTGTTGCGGTGCCGAACTCGCCTGGCTGCGTTGCCACGCCTGATACGCCTGGAACGCCATCATGCCCAGCGACGCGAGCGCCGCATAATTGGTCCCGCCGGAACGATTTTGCGTGCTGCCCCCGCCGCCCAGCGCCCCACCCAAAGCGCCGCCAAGTCCACCACCGGCACCGCCGCCGAGCAAACCACCGAGCAAGCCGCCCAAGCCGCCAAGTCCACCGGCAGATCCGCCGCCGCTGGCCGCGCCCGAGCCGCCACCGAGCAGACCACCCAGTAAGCCACCGAGGCCGCCCAAACCATCACCGGCGGAGGCTGAAGATTGTTGTCCCGCCGAGGCTTGGCCTTGCAGCAGTTTTTCGAGCAAATCGCTGGTGTTCATGACGTCATCCTCAGGCAAGGGCAGTGACTGCGTCTGGCAACGATAGACCCCGACAGCCATTGCGCCAGCACCGTTTGGCTGAGACTCGAAGCTGCGGCGGATTTCGCCCGCGTATTTTTTCGCCGGCCAGCTAAGATTGATCAGTGGTGAACCTTATCCCGGCCAGACCGGTCGATAGCTGCAACCCCGACCCGGTTTGCCGGCGCCCTGCTACTCAAGGGTGATACCCGGCTTGCTTCACTTTCTGGAGAACGCCCCCGTGATATCGACCGTACACATCGCCAGGCTCAAAGCATGGGGCGCCCATGGTTTTACCGCGACTGGCGTGGTCACAGCCTTCCTGGCCACCCTCGCCCTGCTGGAAAACCAGCCGACCCATTGCCTGATGTGGCTGGGCGTGGCGCTGATTGTCGACGGCCTCGACGGCGCACTGGCGCGCAAGGTCAACGTGCAATCGGTGCTGCCGAGCTTCGACGGCTCGATCCTCGATCTGGTGATCGATTACCTGACATACGTGTTCATCCCGGCGCTGTTCATCTATCGCTACATTCCGTTGCCCGACTACACCCTGCTGCTGACCGTGTCGCTGATTCTGGTGTCGTCGCTGTTCTGCTTCTGCAACGTCAATATGAAGAGCAAGGACAACTACTTTGTCGGCTTTCCGGCGGCGTGGAATGTGGTCGCCTTGTGCCTGTACATCATCGGACCGGGACCGTGGATCACCTTCCTGACGGTGATCGGCCTGGCGTTGCTGACGGTGACGCGAATGAAGTTCCTGCACCCGTTCCGCGTGCGCCGGTTCATGCCGATCAACATTGCGGTGACGGCGATCTGGCTGCTGTGCAGTTTGTCGCTGGTGCTCAACCACCCGGTGATCAACCCGTTGGTGATGGGCCTGTGGTTGCTGATGTCGGCGTACTTTCTGGGGATCTGCATCTGGCGCACGGCGCTGGAGTGGTTTGATCGGCCGCAGGTGAAATAGGCTCCAGAACCCAACACAAATCCATTGTAGGAGTGAGCCTGCTCGCGATTGCGGTCTGTCAGCTGAATATTTTTTTACTGAAAGACCGCTATCGCGAGCAGGCTCACTCCTACAGGGATCGCAATAGATTCGAAAGTCGGGGGTAAATCAGCGCTTAGTAATCACCACCTCCAGATACTCGCTCGGCACTACCAGCGAACCCTCTCCCGCCCGATTCAACCGATTGAGCAGATCCGCCAGATCACTCTCCAGCGCCTGCCCGCTCTCCGGCGGTAATGCCGCAAAGGCCTTATGCACCGGCCCATACCAATGGCGAAAGATGTCGATGAAATGCGCCGCCGAGCGATAGCGGAAATTGAAGTCACGCCGTGTCACCCGCAGCAGAAAATCACGGTCATCGAAATGTTTGTGCAGCCAGGCATCGGAGCCCCAATTCGAGGGAGGCTGGGCACCAGCCGGCGGTGGCAGATGCCGGCCCAAAACCTTGAACATCTGCCCAACAAAACCTTCCGGCGTCCAGTTGGCCAGACCTATCCGCCCACCACGGCGACAAACCCGGCCCAACTCGGCCGCAGCCGTGTCCTGATCCGGCGCGAACATCACACCAAAGGTCGACAGCACCGCGTCGTAACTCTCATCGGCGAACGGCAGTGCCTCAGCATCGGCAACCTGAAACGTCACGTCCAGATGCTCCGCCCGGGCCCGATCCTGGCCGCGTTCCAACAAAGCCGCGATGTAGTCGGTCGAGGTGACCTGGCAGCCACGGCGCGCCGCCGCCAGCGTCGCATTACCGTTGCCGGCAGCGACATCCAGCACCTCTTCATCGCACCGCAGGTCACAGGCTTCGGCAAGGTTTTCGCCGACGATTTGCAACGTCGTGCCAATCACGGCGTAGTCGCCACTGGCCCAGGCGACTTTCTGGCGTTCCTTCAGGGCTGTCAGATCAATCGGGGTACTCATAAGAGTGAACTCCGCTGCGGGTGGGGTCGGTAATCATTCGGCCGTCGTCGGATCGATGACCGTCATCACTCGCGCCACACTGTTGGCAGGAAATCCTCCAAGCCTGGCGTGTTCGCGTACCTGCTCTTCGTCAGGCGCGATGTACACGCAATAGATTTTGTCGGCGGTGACATAACTCTGTAGCCACTGCACCTGTGGCCCAAGTTCGCGCAACACCTGGCAGGACGTTTGTGAGACGTTTTTGAGTTCGGCTTCGGACAGCTTCCCGGCCCCTGGAATCTCGCGTTCAATCACGAATTTCGGCATGGCAACCTCGCGCTCTTGTTATGGGGCAAGGCCGGCTGTGACCCTGCTCAGGCACTATCGCGCCGAGACCGCTCGGCGTCCCTGCCAATCGTCTGGCAACCCCGTAAAACCGGGGGTTTGCCGATGAGCGGTGGAAATCTGTAAAGCGTCTGGAACACCTGGAAGATTGCCAACGTTCGAGGATTGGTTTCTGATGCCCGCTCGCTTCTGGAACGGACTCTACCGATGTCACTGAAACTCGATTGGCTCGCGCATCACATGCACCACAGCGACCGTTATGCTCAATGGATCCACCAGCAATTCCCCTACGAATACATCGACCAACCCCTGGCTGAATGGCAGCGTGAATTTGCCGAGGGCCAAGGCTATGGCGACTGGTCTTGCCTGATCGCCATGGACGGTGAACATCTGGTCGGCGGCGCGGCGCTGGCACGCGATGACCTCGCCCTGCGCCCTGATCTTGGTCCTTGGCTGGCCTGCGTGTTCGTCAGTCCTGAAGCGCGCGGGCAAGGCCTGGCAGAACGCTTGGTTGAAGGGATTTGTCAGGAGGCGAAAGAGTGCGGGTTTGCGCGTTTGTATCTGCATACGCAGTCCAAGCAGGACTACTACGCCAAACGCGGCTGGCAAGTCCTGGAGCGTTTTCGCGCCTGGGACAATGAACAATGGCTCATGGTCCGCGACCTCTGAGCCAGTGGTTTGCTGATCACGCCGCAGGCGCCTTAGCCTCCTCCAGCAACTGCTGGATCATCTGCTCCTGCGCCTCGTAGCGACCTTCACCGAAGTGGCTGTAACGCACCTGCCCCTTGGCGTCGATCAGGTAATGCGCCGGCCAGTACTGGTTGTCGAAGTTACGCCAGATCGCGTAGTTGTTGTCGATGGCCACCGGGTAGGTGATGCCGAGCTTTTTCACCTGATCCTTGACGTTGTCGATGATCCGCTCGTAGCCGTATTCCGGGGTGTGCACGCCGATCACCACGAGGCCGTCCTTCTCGTACTTCTTCGCCCAGTCCTTGACGTACGGCAGGGTGTGCTGGCAGTTGATGCAGTCATAGGTCCAAAAGTCCACCAGCACCACTTTGCCGCGCAGGGCGTCTGCGTTCAGTTCAGGCGAATTCAACCATTGCACGGCGCCAGCGAGTGACGGCATCGCACCTTTGCCCTCCTCCATCGGCGAGTCCGCGCGGACTTTGCTGATGAAGTAGTCGACCACTTTCGGCACGTTTTCCAACACGCGTTTTTCGACACTGGCGACGCCTTCGGAGGAGGTGTTGGCCAACAAGGTTTTATCGAAGCCGGTGGCAATCACCGCTGTCGTCGCCAGTACCGCAACCCCGGCACCACGACGCAACCAACCGGTGAACGGGATCGACGGTTTCAAACGGTTGACCAGCCCGCGCCCGGTGAAGATCAACGTGCCCAGCGACAATGCACTGCCGGCGCCGTAGGCCAGCAGCAACAGGCTGGTCTGCGCGTTGGCGCCTTGCAGCATGGCACCGGTAAGAATCACCCCGAGAATCGGTCCCGCGCACGGTGCCCACAGCAGTCCGGTGGCCACGCCGAGCATGATCGAACCCATCGGCCCGGCCTTTTTCCGGGTGTCCGGGTCCAGACGATTGCCGAGCATCACCAGAGGACGCGTCAGCCAGTCGCCGATGCGCGCCGAGATCAGCGACAGGGCGAACACGCTCATCACGATCAGCGCGACGTACCGGCCACTGTTGCTGGCCTTGATCACCCATTCGCTGCTGACCACGGCGAGGCTGGAGATCAGCGCGAAGGTCAGGGCCATGCCGCCGAGGGTCAACAGTATCGAAGCGCGACTGCGTTGAGCGCCGGCAAACAGAAACGGCACCACCGGCAAAATACAGGGGCTGAGCACGGTCAGCAGACCGCCGAGAAATGCGATGAGGTACATAGTGAGTCACCCTTGATCAATGATTGTGACGAGCCGTTCAGACGCTCTGGCTTTCCAGCCATTGGCTCTGCGGCGTACGGCTGGCGCCGTTCTCGGCAAACATCTGCCCTTGTGGCGTGCGGCTGGAGCCGTCCGCTGCAATCAGGCCGCCGCTGCCCTGCTGGGCCAGCGGCGTCAGTTGGAAGCAGGTGCTGCTGTGGCAGCTATGCTGTTCAACCGCAGCATTGGCATGGGCGGCGACGCCGGCCAGGGAGAAAGCGATGGCGGTGAAAAAGCGCGCGACGTTGTTCATGGTGTTGCTCCTTCTATAAAGAGTTGGCTTGGTGGCCTTTGTTGGCCTGGTTGCCGTTGATGGCTTGGTTGCCGTTGATGGCTTGGTTCCCGTTGATGACTCAGTTGTCGTTGTTGCAGCCGTCGGCAAATTTGCTGTAATCGAGTACGCGGGTTTTGCCGGCAGAATCGAGGTAGATCATGCGCGCCTCGACGATGCCGCAGGACACCGAGTCGTCCTGTTTCAGCGAGATGACTTTCTGGATATCCAGGTGGGTGCCGTAGGTGTAGGTTTGCGCGGTAACAGCGGTTTCGGCCCGGGCCGAGAGCGTGCAGATGTTCAGCGCGGCAAACAGGCAGGCGGCGATTACGGATTTGTTGTTCATGGCGTTTCCTCAAGGCTTCAGTGGGGTTTGAGCCGAGGCGATCTGTGTGGGCCTCGATGGAGCCTATTTGAGGCTCGCGAGGTATCGCCTCTGTGTCAGGAACAGGCGCGTTTCAATCGCTGTGTATCCTTGCCATCGGGGGATACACAGCGATACAAAACCCTGAAAAAACCGCGTTTTTGCGTCTCCGTGTATCCGTTGTGACGGCAGATACACTGCAATACAAAGGCAGGCAGGCGGCCCACCGCTGGCTCGATACACTGCACGGCAGTCCCTTTTGATAGAGGTTTGCACCGATGGATCATGTCGATCACATTCTCATCGTCGACGACGACCGCGAGATCCGTGAACTGGTGGGCAACTACCTGAAGAAAAACGGCCTGCGCACCACGGTGGTCGCCGATGGCCGGCAGATGCGCAGCTTTCTCGAAGCCAACACTGTCGACCTGATCGTGCTCGACATCATGATGCCCGGCGACGATGGCCTGCAGCTGTGCCGCGAACTGCGCGTGGGCAAACACAAGGCCACGCCAGTATTGATGCTGACCGCGCGCAACGATGAAACCGACCGCATCATCGGCCTTGAAATGGGCGCCGATGATTACCTGACCAAACCGTTCGCCGCCCGCGAATTGCTCGCACGGATCAACGCTGTGCTGCGCCGCACGCGGATGCTGCCGCCGAATCTGGTGGTTACCGAGGCCGGGCGCTTGCTGGCTTTCGGCCGGTGGCAACTGGACACCTCGGCCCGTCACCTGCTGGACAAGGACGGCACCATGGTCGCCCTCAGCGGTGCCGAATATCGCTTGCTGCGGGTCTTTCTCGATCACCCGCAACGGGTGCTCAGCCGCGACCAACTGCTCAATCTGACCCAGGGCCGCGACGCCGATCTGTTTGACCGCTCGATCGACTTGCTGGTCAGCCGTTTGCGTCAGCGCCTGCTGAATGATGCGCGTGAGCCGGCCTACATCAAGACCGTGCGCAGCGAAGGTTACGTGTTCTCACTACCGGTCGAGATTCTCGGGGCCCCGGCATGAGCGTCAATCTGCACTGGCCGCGCACCCTCGCCTCGCGCCTGTCGCTGATTTTCCTGATCGGCCTGTTGCTCGCTCAGGCGCTGTCGTTCGGTGCGCAGTATTACGAGCGTTACCAAAGCGCCAAGAACACCATGCTCGGCAATCTGGAAACCGACGTCTCGACCTCGATTGCGATCCTTGATCGCTTGCCTGCCGAAGAGCGCCCTGCCTGGCTCGAGCGTCTGGCGCGAAAAAATTATGGCTACCTGTTGAGCGAAGGCGAACCGGGCACACCGATCGAGGCCAGTGATGTGCCGGTGGCGGTCACCTCGATCACCGAAGCCATCGGTGAACGTTATCCGCTGACCTTCACCGATATTCCCGGGCCGAAGAAACACTTTCAGGGCCATTTGCGCCTGAGCGACGGCAGCCCGGTGACCATCGACGTGCGTCCCGCCATGGTCCCGCTATCGCCCTGGTTGCCGGCGGTTCTGCTCGGCCAACTGGCCTTGATGATCGCCTGCACCTGGCTGGCCGTGCGTATCGCGATCCGTCCGCTGACCCGCCTGGCCAACGCCGTGGAAACCCTCGACCCCAACGCCCACCCGATCAACCTCGACGAAAGCGGCCCGAACGAAGTGGTCTACGCAGCACGGGCGTTCAACACGATGCAGGCGCGCATTGCCGCTTATCTCAAGGAACGCATGCAACTGCTGGCGGCGATATCCCATGACCTGCAAACGCCGATCACGCGGATGAAACTGCGCGCCGAACTCATGGACGATTGCGCCGAGAAAGACAAACTGTGGAATGACCTCAACGAGATGGAACACCTGGTTCGCGAAGGCGTGGCGTATGCGCGCAGCATCCATGGTTCGACCGAAGAAAGCCGCCGCACCAACATGGATTCCTTCCTCGAAAGCCTGGTGTTCGACTATCAGGACATGGGCAAGCAGGTGCAACTGGTCGGCAAGAGTGCGGCGGTCATCGACACCCGCCCTCATGCGTTGCGCCGGGTTCTGGTGAACCTGACCGACAACGCGCTGAAATTCGCCGGCGCCGCCGAAGTCTGGGTCGAAGCCAACAAAGGCAACCTGGCGATCACCGTTATGGACCGCGGCCCGGGCATCGCCGACGCCGAACTGGCGCAGGTGCTGCAACCGTTCTACCGCGTGGAAAACTCGCGTAATCGCGATACCGGCGGCACCGGGCTGGGACTGGCGATTGCCCAGCAACTGGCCATGGCGCTCGGTGGTTCGCTGACGTTGAGCAATCGCCAGGGTGGCGGGCTGTGCGCTGAACTGAAGCTGCCGCTGCATCCATAAACGCTTTAACGGCGCCTGTTTAAACGCTACCGACCGATACCGGTCGGTAGCCTGCACACCGCCGCGCCAATGCCTACAACTTCATCAGAATCCACTGACTGTGCGCCTTGGCTGATGCGCTTATGGTTGTGTTGCCCGTTTCGCACTGTTCACCATTGGTCGCCACTGTCAGATCTGACAGTAGCAAGTCAGCGCCGGGCTACGGTTCCATGACAATTGGCCCAACCTGTCGAGGCGCAACATGACTCTGCTCGAATCCGTTACCCACGTGTGTACGCGCCTGGCGCCCGGCGGCTGGCATTCGCTGATGCTCGCCCACGGCCTGGACTTGCTGGCTGAACCGCTGGCGGCGGAACTGCACAAGCCCCTGAAAATAGACCGGTCAATACCCGGATTTACCGATTTCGCAACGACCGGCAGCCGGGCGATCGAGGCAGGCGCACCGGCGCACAGCCTGCTGTATCACGCGCTGGCCTCGCCAAACGTGCTCAGCGATGAAAACGGCCAGACATTACAGCTGTTTCCCACTGCCGCCGAGATCGAGACCGTGCTCGACTATGTCTACAGCGTCAGTCCGCCCACGCTCGACAGCCTGCGCGACAAAGCCCGGGGCGCGCCGTTGGCGGTGGTCGCGTTTGCCAGTGAATATCGCTGCGCCGCCGACACCGTGCATGGCCGGCATGCCGACCTGTGCTTCTCGCGTACCGGTATCGCCCGCGTCGGCACCGCCCCCCCGTGCTATGACGCAACGCTGCGCAGTTTCCTGCCCTTCGTCGACGATGACCCGCACGGCATCCGGGTGATGCCAGTGCGCTACAGCGCCTACATTGCCGTGCAACTCAAGGGCGATGCCGAGCGCTTCGGGCCGATGGATTTTCAGGTGGACCTCGACCCCGGACTGGATTTCTGGGTGCCCGTGCACAAGCTGTTCAATGGTTCGCAGTGCCTGGAGGGTCTGAACCTGACGGTGACGCTGGGCAACCACCAGATCAACGAAAAACTGCGGCATGTCCATTTGCGCCACAGCGGCACCGGTTGGCAGGAACCGCAGATCAGCCAGCCACCCTTCGTCGTCACGGAAAATCTTGCGCATTGGGCCTCGACTGTAGATCTCGGCCCCGGTCTGCTGGTGCCTGAAGCCAGAGCCCGGCTGGTGGCGCCCGTCGAATATCAGGGGCAGCCCTTGTCCTTTGTGCTGCCGGCCAATACCGGCGGCATGGTGCACGGACGTCACCGGGTCGAAGCGGATGGCAGCATCGAAGACCTGAACGAGCATGAAGGTGTCGAGGCGTTGGTACGTCAGGGCGGTTATCGCGCCTTGCATTATCAGGACGGCACTGCCGATGGCTGGGTGTTGCCACGCTGCCCGATGCTGGAAAACCATTTGCCGGCCGTCGCCGCCTATTCGCTGATCGGCCCTCCGGACTTCTATCCGTTATGCAGTCAACGCAAGCTGTTGCACTGGGTCAGCGACGAACCAGCGTTACCAAGTACCGGTCTCTGGCACGCCCGACTTGAAGCGCTCTCCAACGTACGCTACTGCGCCAACCTCGATCTGCAGGATCAACTGTTCACCCCGACTGACCGAGGGGTGAGCGCCATCGTTGCCCTCGCCGATCAAACCGACACGGTGCAATCCATTGCCCGGCTACCACCGTCATCGCGGCCGACCTCGCTGCCCGACGGCGCCGCCGGGGTGTTCGGGCCTGGCTGGGAGGTCGGCTGGGTTCGCCAGCGCACGGCAGACGACGAATGGATCAACGTCCTCGCCGGCTATCAGATGGCCAGCCCGTTTCCCGAGGATGCGAAGATCTGCGCAGCGCTAGGTTCTTTCTGGCCTGGCGTGGCACCGGATTCGGCACGGGTCTTTGAGCCGCGCTCGACGCTGCACAGCATCATTCCCCTGACCGATGAGGAAATCGGCATGGGCGGCGTGGCCTGGGATAATCAGCGCGGCCCGCAACTGATCACTCAAGACGATCGGCTGATCGTCCAGTACCACGCGTACGCCCATGCCGATTACACACAGGTGGCCCTCGATGGCCAGTTCTCCCTGAGCACGACCGGCCACACTGCGCAAACCATCTATCAGCAGCGCGTGCGTTCGATGTATCGCGTGTACCGTGCGCTCGGCGCCGCCAGCGATAAATCCCTGCGCAATGCCTGGCCACTGTTGTCGTTCGTTGACGTGCAGCGGCCGAACGCGGAACTGGACAGCGCGCAGGCGCAAGCCGGGCAGCTCCTCGACGGCTGGGTGCAGCGCTTTTTGCTGTACAAGCGCGGTGCCGTGCAGATCCCTGCAAGTGATTTCAGGTTGCGCCACGTCGAAGTCGAAGAGCTGGTGATCTTGCTGCTCAGCGCCGATGCAATCCTGATCAAACGCGACACCCTGCCATGGCGGGTCGCCCATGAAACATTTTGATGTTGTGGTCGTCGGCGCCGGCCCTGCGGGCTGCGCAACGGCAATCAGTTGCGCCCGTCACGGGCTGCGCGTGGCCTTGATCGAACGGCAGGCGTTCCCCCGGTTTCGCCCCGGCGAAAGCCTGCATCCGGGCATCGAACCACTGCTCCGACAACTGGGGGTCGCCGAGCAGCTGTGTGGCCGCGGGGCCCGGCGCTTTGACGGCCACTGGGTGCACTGGAACGGTGCGCCGCGCTTCAATGTCTTTGGCGCCGATGATCGCGGCGCCTGGCAGGGTTTTCATCTGGAGCGGGCGCAACTGGACGCGGCGTTACTGGCGCAAGCGGCCACGTTAGGGGTGGAGATCAGTCAGCCCTGCCGGGCACGGCGAGTGCTGACTCAGGCCAATCGGGTGATCGGCGTGGAGACCGACAGCGCACGCCTTTACGCGACCTGCCTGATCGATGCCAGTGGCGCTTGCGACTGGCTCGCTCGCCAACTCGGTCTGCCGGTTCGCCACTGTTCACCGCCGCTGGTGGCGCGTTACGGCTACTTGCAAGGTCACAGCGCAACCTATGCAACAACCGCGCACTTGCTGGCCGATCCTGACGGATGGACCTGGATCGCCCAGGTCGAGCCGCAGTTGCTGCACTGGACGCACCTGACGTTCGAGAACAACAGGCGCTCGACGAGGCTTCCCGAGGCCCTGCAAGCATTGCCAGCCGTAGGGCGGATACGCGGCGCCGATGTAACCTGGCGCATCACCCCGGCCGTCACCGGTGCTGGTTATTTTCTGGTGGGCGATGCCGCCAGCCGGCTCGACCCGGCGTCCTCCCACGGCGTGCTCAAAGCGTTCATGAGCGGTATGCAAGCCGCGCAAGCCGTAGCGGATGGTTTGCGTCAACCGGCCTTGCAAACAGCGGCGCAGGCGCAATATCGCCAATGGCTGAACGCAGGATTCGCACGCGATGTGGCGCACCTGCGCGACTTCTATCGTCTGCATCCCTGCCCGCCGTCGTGGCTGCCTGCCGCATGACTTACAGGACGCCGGCGAGTACGCCCTCCTGGTGAAACTGCCGCAACAACGCCGATCCGCTGTCCATGAACGTTTCGGTGTCGGCCACCCCTGCTTCTACTGCCAGATCTTGCAATTGCTGGCGGCCATCAAGGTCAGGAAACGCTTCAATGCGCTGTAACAGGCGCCAGGCCAGCGGGCTCAGCTCGGAAAACTGCACATTCCAGTCTGCCGTGCGCCGCACCAGCAACAGGGTCGGATGCGCCGGCGGCGTGGCGGGCTGATGGTTCGGATCAAGTGCATGCACCGGCCACACATACGCCAATGGCCAGGCCAGTGCCGAGATCTGCAGCGGACGCTCCAGCAACAGCGCCGGATCGCTTGGCGGCAGCGCCTGAGCATCGGACTGCTGCAAGATCATCTCGACCCACTCGTAATGCGCCAGCTCCAGCAGAAACGCCGGCCACTCGCCCTCGCGCAACACCTGCGGTGGCGACGCGAGATAGTTGAGAAACGTTTCGGCAATCTCTCCAAACTTTGGGGTCTGCGCCCGCCACTCGCGCAAAAAGCCTCGTACCAGCAGGCTCCAGCGTTGTTCCCCGATGATCCGGATCAACACCGGAAACGTGCCGCTCAACAATTGCGAAACGTTGTTGAACACCAGATCGCGATAAACGTTGACCCGCGCTACGTTCATGTCGGCCGGTGGCGATTGATGTTCGGGATCGCGCAAATACCGAGTCAGTGCCTGTTGTTGCTGTATCAGGTTATCCACGAGGGCGACCTCCGGCTTGCAAATGGCGAATGGTCTGCAACTCGGCGACCAGTTCGGAAAATGCCGGGAAATTGAAATCCCGCTCAAGCAACGTCGGCTGCGCGCCAAACCGCCTATAAGCCTCCGCCAGCAGAGACCACACGACCGGTTTGACTGAGGCACCATGGGTGTCGATTTTCAGCGTCTCGGACTCATCGAAATGCCCCGCCACATGCATCCCGACCACCCGGTCCGGCTCGATACCGGCGAGGAAGGTTTGCGGATCGAAGCCGTGGTTGATCGCGTTGACATAGACATTGTTGACGTCCAGCAGCAGGTCGCAATCGGCCTCGCGCAACACGGCATTGGTGAAGCTCACCTCGTCCATGTCCTGACGCGGGGCGGCATAGTAGGAGACGTTTTCCACGGCCAGGCGCCGGCCGAGAATGTCCTGAGCCTGACGGATCCGCGCGGCAACGTGCTGCACCGCTTCTCCGGTGAACGGCAACGGCAGCAAGTCATACAGATGCCCGTCATCGCCGCAGTAACTCAGGTGCTCGCTGTACAGCGGCACGTTGTAATGGTCGAGAAACACCCGGACCTCCTGCAAGAATCCGACATCCAGCGGCGCCGACCCGCCCAGCGACAGCGACAAGCCGTGACAGGACAACGGATAGCGCTCGGCCAGTTCGCGTAACGCCGCACCGTGCGCGCCGCCGACTCCGATCCAGTTTTCCGGGGCGACTTCGAGAAAGTCGAAGGCGCCGCTACGGGCAGCCTGCAGGTCTTTCAGCAGACCACGGCGCAGGCCGAGGCCAACACTGGGTGGCATTGATGAGGGCGGCGTATGCATGGGATGTACCTCAGCAGTGGGTTTGCCACATTTGAGCCGCCGGATGTATTGCGGTTGTGTGCAGATGACCGGGCATTTGCAGCCCTGTGTGTCCCACCATCACGGCGATACACAGTGATACAGATTCTCTGCCGATCAATATTGTGGGAGCGAGCCTGCTCGCGAAAGCGTCAGCACTGCCAATACCAGAATTGCCTGAAATGCCGCCTTCGCGAGCAGGCTCGCTCCCACAGGTTTTCGTTGCTCACAAATCCAGCGACACGCCCGGACCGGGGCTAGACTCCTTTATTACCCAGTCGAGGGGGACGCAGGACGTCAGCCGTGCCCTGCCCAACTCCGTGACCACCGCCCGGTGGCGCACGCCTCGACCCTCGACGCCGCCGGACCGTGATCCTGTTTCAGGAGCACACATGATGGATGAGGCGAAGCTCAACCAATTCATGGACAAACTGGTCAACGACATGGGCGGCGCGGCGATGCTGGCCAATGTCATCGTCGGCGAAGAACTCGGGCTGTACCGGGCAATGGCCGACAGTCAGCCGATCAGTGCCGATGCCCTCGCTGCCAAAACCACCTGCAACCCGCGTCTGGTGCGCGAATGGCTCAGCGCTCATGCGGCGTCCGGCTACATGGAGCACCACGACGGTCAGTTCCGTTTACCCGAAGAACAGGCACTGGCCCTGGCCGTTGAAGATTCTCCGGTGTATGTCGCTGGTGGCCTCGGGGTGGTGGCATCGTTTTTCCACGACAAGGACAAACTGGTCAAAGCCATGCGCGGCAACGGTGCCCTGCCCTGGGGCGATCACCACCCGTGCATGTTCACCGGCACCGAGCGGTTCTTCCGGCCCGGCTACAAGGGCCACCTGATCGCTGAATGGCTGCCGGCGCTGGACGGCGTGGTAGCCAAGCTTGAGCAAGGCGCGAAAGTCGCCGATATCGGCTGCGGTCATGGCGCCTCGACCGTGATCATGGCCCAGGCGTTTCCCAACTCGCGTTTCGTCGGCTATGACTATCACGCCCCCTCGATCACCGTCGCTACCCAGCGCGCCGAGGAAGGTGGCGTCAGCAGCCGGGCGAAGTTCTTTCAGGGTTCGGCGAAAAGCTACCCCGGCGACGACTACGACCTGATCTGCTATTTCGACTGCCTGCACGATATGGGCGATCCGGTCGGTGCCGCCCGTCACGCCTATGACTCGCTGAAAGACGATGGCACGGTGTTGCTGGTCGAGCCGTTCGCCAACGACACGCTGGACGACAACATCAACCCGGTCGGGCGGCTGTTCTATGCGGCTTCGACGTTTATCTGCACACCAAACTCGCTGTCGCAGGAAGTCGGCTTGGGCTTGGGCGCGCAAGCAGGGGAAATGCGTTTGCGCAAGGTGTTTACCGAGGCCGGTTTCAAGCAGTTCCGCCGGGCCACGCAAACGCCGTTCAACCTGATTCTGGAGGCACGCAAGTAACCCGCGCGGGTCGCGTGCTAACCTGCTGGCACTGCCCATTTCGGAGCGCTGACCATGCTCGACAGCCCGACCCGCGAACACCTCGACACCTTGCAAGAGGTGATGGCCGATGGCGACTTCCTCGTCCTGACCGGAGCCGGCATCAGCACGCCGTCGGGCATTCCGGATTACCGCGACAGCGACGGTGTGCGCCGTGGCCGGCAGCCGATGATGTACCAGGAGTTCCTCGCCGCCCCCGAGTCGCGCCGCCGCTACTGGGCGCGGGCCATGCTGGGGTGGCCGAGGGTGCGTCAGGCGCAGCCGAATGCCGCGCACCAAGCGTTGGCCAGTTTGCAGCGCCATGGGCTGATCCACGGTTTGATCACCCAGAACGTCGATACCCTGCACGATCAAGCCGGCAGTCACGATGTGATCGAACTGCACGGCAACCTGCATCGCGTCCTCTGCCTGGACTGCGGCCAGCGCAGTGAGCGCGATTCGATTCAACAATTGATGGAAATGCACAACCCGTATCTGGCCGGGGTCGATGCAGTCCAGGCGCCGGATGGCGACACCCTGCTCGACCCGGCCTTCGAAGCGCGCTTTCAGGTGCCGCGCTGCCCGCATTGCGCTGGCGAGCGGATGAAACCGGACGTGGTGTTTTTCGGCGAGAACGTCGCGCAGCCCACGGCGGCAAGGGCGATGGCGGCGGCAGAGAATGCAGCGGGGATGTTGGTGGTGGGTTCGTCGTTGATGGCGTACTCGGCGTTTCGCCTGTGCCGGGTGATTGCCGATCGTGGCAAGCCGTTGATTGCGATCAATCTGGGCAAGACCCGCGCGGATGATTTGCTGGATTTGAAGATTGAAGCGTCGTGTGAACAGCTTTTGCCGTTGTTGGTTGAAGTGCTGGATCGGTGAGTTGCTGCACTTTGCGCTCGACTCCGGACCCAAGCCCCTCACCCTAGCCCTCTCCCAAGGGAGAGGGAACTGACCGAGTTGTCAGGCCTGGATACGGCGACCTGAAAATGCTGAGTCGAGCCCACAAGCTGAATACCCCACGATCAGCTCCCCTTCCACCTCGCCCTAGCCCTCTGCCAGGGGGGAGGGAACTGACCGAGTTGTCAGGACTTAATACTGCGACCTGAAAATTTCGAGCCGAACCCATTTTTTGAAATGCCCCCGATCAGCTCCCTTCCCCCTCGCCCCCCTTGGGGGAGAGGGTTGGGGTGAGGGGGTAGATCTCACAGTCGCCCGAGATCTTCAGCCTTGAGAATATCGAACAATGCCTGCGCCGCCGCCGACAGTTCATTGCCAGGCTCAGTCAGCACGCCGATGGCCCGCTGCACCGAGTCATCCAGGGTCAGGCAGTGGGCGCCGAGCTCCTGCATCTGCTCGGCGCACAACGCCGGCACGGCACTGACGCCCAGACCGCTGGCGACCATCCGCCCGACCGTGGCCAGTTGATGGCTTTCAAATTCCACCGGCAACTTCATGCCTCGCGCCTGCAGGTGCTCTTCGAGCATCACTCGCACCGTCGAAGGCCGCTGCAAGGTGATGAACGGCTCCTGCAACAACGTCTGCCAATCGATCTCGTCGCGCTGCGCCAGCGGCGAATCCTTCGATACCACCGCGACGAAGCGATCCACGTACAACGGCGTAAACGTCATCGAAGTGTTTTGCATCGGCTCGAACGCCACGCCCAGTTCCACCTGACGGTCACGGACCATTTCCAGCACTTGCTCATTGATCACGTCATTGACCGTGACGTTGACGTTCGGGTAGCGCGCACGAAACGTCTTGAGGATCGGCGGCAGCAGGTTGCCGGCAAACGACGGCATCGCCGCCAGCGTCACCCGCCCGCGCTGCAAACTGAAGCGTTGGCGCATTTCGTCTTCGGCGTTATCCCAGTCGGCGATCAGCCGCCGCGCCAGCGGCAGCAAGGATTCACCTTCCGCAGTCAGCGCGACATTGCGTGTGTTACGGCTGAACAGGCGCCCGCCCAGGCCCTCTTACAAGGCTTTGATGGTCAGGCTCAACGCCGATTGCGACAGGTGCAGACGCTCGCAGGCCACGGCGAAGCTCAGGCTCTGTGCCACGGCGAGGAAGGCGCGGATCTGTTTGATGGTCATACTCGCTTCGCTCCAGTTGTAAGCTACAAGCGTTAAGCGGCGAGCCATGATGATCGTTCCCACGCTCCTGCGTGGGAACGCAGCCCGTGACGCTCCGCGTCACTGGACGCGGAGCGTCCCTAGAGGCATTACCACGCGGAGCGTGGGAACGATCAAAGCAGCACGCCATAACGCGATTATTGAGTTTTATCTATCAATCAACCTTAAAAATCAACTTAACAAATATATCCTCCAGCGAGACACTCCAACCATTCGGCTAGCCAGCCGCCCGCAAATAATAAAAGAGGTGCATATGGCAGGTTTCGACAAGCGCGTGAGTTCCTACGAGGAAGCCCTGGCCGGGCTTGAGGACGGCATGACCGTTATCGCCGGCGGCTTCGGTCTGTGCGGCATTCCGGAAAACCTGATCGCCGAGATCAAACGCAAAGGCACCCGCGACCTCACCGTCGTTTCCAACAACTGCGGCGTCGACGGTTTCGGCCTCGGTGTGCTGCTCACCGATCGTCAGATCAGCAAAGTCATCGCCTCCTACGTCGGCGAAAACAAGCTGTTCGAAGAACAACTGCTCAAAGGCGACATCGAAGTCATCCTGACCCCGCAAGGCACCCTCGCCGAGAAGATGCGCGCCGGCGGCGCCGGCATTCCGGCCTTCTTCACCGCCACCGGCGTCGGCACCCCGGTCGCCGAAGGCAAGGAAGTACGCGAATTCAAAGGTCGTAAGTACCTGATGGAAGAATCCATCACCGGCGACTTCGCCATTGTCAAAGGCTGGAAAGCCGACCATTTCGGTAACGTCATCTACCGTCACACCGCGCAGAACTTCAACCCGCTGGCGGCTACCGCCGGCAAGATCACCGTGGTTGAAGTCGAAGAAATCGTCGAACCCGGCGAACTCGACCCCTCGCAGATCCACACCCCGGGCATCTACGTCGATCGGGTCATTTGCGGCACGTTCGAAAAACGCATCGAACAGCGCACCATCCGCAAATAATTCAGGCTGACGGAGAATAAAACCATGGCACTTACCCGCGAACAAATGGCTCAGCGCGTCGCCCGCGAAATGCAGGACGGCTTTTATGTGAACCTCGGCATCGGCATTCCGACCCTGGTCGCCAACTACATTCCCGAAGGCATGGAAGTCATGCTGCAATCGGAAAACGGCCTGCTCGGCATGGGTCCGTTTCCGACTGAAGACACCATCGATGCCGACATGATCAACGCCGGCAAACAGACCGTGACCGCACGCATCGGCGCGTCGATCTTCAACTCCGCCGAATCATTCGCGATGATCCGTGGCGGTCATGTCGACCTGACCGTGCTCGGCGCGTTCGAAGTGGACGTCGAAGGCAACATCGCCTCGTGGATGATCCCCGGCAAACTGGTCAAGGGCATGGGCGGTGCGATGGATCTGGTGGCCGGCGCCGACAACATCATCGTGATCATGACCCACGCGTCCAAGGATGGTGAGTCGAAACTGCTATCCAAGTGCAGCCTGCCGCTGACCGGCGCCGGGTGCATCAAGCGCGTGCTGACCGACCTCGCCTACCTGGAAATCGAAAATGGCGCTTTTGTCCTCAAGGAACGCGCACCTGGCGTCAGCGTCGAGGAAATCGTCGCCAAAACCGCTGG
>Ga0157373_10000542_pt1 | contig 29560 bp, 24 predicted proteins | sample C65metaG_FD_113460 | JGI IMG/M metagenome (GOLD analysis project Ga0157373, IMG submission 113460) | Corn rhizosphere microbial communities from Kellogg Biological Station, Michigan, USA - C6-5 metaG | ecosystem: Host-associated > Plants > Roots > Rhizosphere > Soil | place: USA: Michigan... | reverse complement strand
AGTGATGATCAGGGGCGCAGTGCGAGCCGGGGGTTGAAGGTGGAGTTTGTACCTTAGGCGGGCTGCCGCACTTAACGTAGTTTGATTCCTCACCTCCCCGAGTTGATGCTGGAGACCCTGTCGTGATCCTACTGAATAAAGTCTGTCGGATCGAGCCCAGCAATTACAGGCGCTAGCCGGTGGGCTAATCAGAAATAAAGTCTGTCGCAGCGCCATTTTTTGATATTTTGAAGCCAGACCTACTAAATAAAGTCTGTCGTTAACATGCAGACTATTGATTAGAAAGGCTTTTCAAAAAAAAGCCAGCAAATGTTCCGAGCGCAAGCACAATGGCGCTACGACGACCCAGAATGCCTTACGTCGTTAGGTGCCTAATGGAGAGTCTAACAACAAGCCATCCGACTACTCTTTTGGCCGATGTGAGGCTGTGGTGACGGGCGGCAGTCGGTCAATAGCTGACACTCCGCTGGTCTACAAAACCAGGGGGCGCTTCACAGACATTAGTAGGACGGATTCAAGAATAGAAAGATGTGACGAGCTTCTCTGCAATATTCACAGGGACTTTTGGCGAGACTGCCAGTATGTCAGAGATCTTTGCGTCACTAAAGTGTCCGCATCTGCTTCTGATTTCCATTGCCGCGTGGAATAGATTGCCTCCAAGTCTGCTGAAGAGTTGATTCGCTATTTTATATTTTTGAACGCTAACTTTTGTTGACGGGTCACCAATCGCTTTAGAAACCGCTAACGAGAAATTCACTGCTAATCCCTCTTCAAGCCAGGTAGCCCCTTTACCATGGGGATGACCTGGTCGAGGGTCAAGCAAGTGGATTGTTTCATGTGCCAATTCATAGATCGCTGTAGGCCAGTAGCCAGCAGCGTTGAGGCTCAGTTCTGCGAATCCACCGTCAAGACTGAGAGTATTCCTGACGTGAGGGCCGTCTGCGACAAAGACTGGGCGTAGAAGCGATTTATTCGGATTCCTCTTGCCAAACAATTGCTGAGCACATGAATCAAGCTTAACTTGCAACTCCCACATTAGATCAGCACATTGGTCTGGGCGATCGCTAGAGTAAACGAAGTCAATTTGCATTTTAAGAAATGCCTCTTTTGAAAAGATATTTTTCTATCAGACATACTTCATGCTCGCAATTTCAAGCCACCAGCTCCTAGAAGCAAAAATCTAATAAAAGTCTGGCTGAAGTTTTCGGGCCACTTGGGTGGAGTTCGAGCGTCAGATACTATTCTAGGTTTACAAACCTTTTTCGAGGCCCACAAGCCTCAATAGTCGGGGGCTGTTGAATGTGTGTTTTTTGTAGGAGTACGCCGGTTTCCACTGGATGCTATTGGCCGATTACGCTCTGGTAAAGATCGTAATCGACCGGAAGCAGAAGCACGCCAACTCGGCACTGGTGGGTGCTAACACCTGCCAATTGGTGCCGCGATTTCTCAAGCTCGATTTTCAGGGTGCACTCTTTCAAGCAAAACACTCTCAAGCTCATCGACGTCTAGGAGATCCCAATTTCCCTCTCTGACCTCTCTAAATTTTCCGAGCATTCTGCGATGCAAGTCCAGCGTTGGCATATGTGCGTTGAGGTTTCGCCCACTGAAATCTTGGAATCGGTCAAGCTGATCGATCAGTATCGAGCTGATACTGATGTATTCAGCCTCATTATTTCCATCGAAGCCCGGAAATTGTGGTGCTGTTGTAAAAGGATGTGTTTGGGCTAGCAAGGAAATTTTGTCGTTCTCGTTTAACCCAGCGTACGACGTTTCGATAAAGCTCCACATCTCTAGGATATCAAGCACCTCTCGCAGCTCGGGAGGCTCTTCCCCCGACTCGAAAGGAATGCCCGGATATTTCCATGTAAGGCTCCATTCGTTCTCGGTATAAATAGCTGTACGTAAGAAGTCCGGATCGACCTCGCCCGCAACGTCCAGCTTGTCGTATAACTCGCATAGCATCAGCGTTATCAGCCGTTCGCCATTAGTCAGTTTCATTGAGCCCCCTCAAATATTTTCCCGTCGATCATCCGATATTTGCTTTATCTTGGGTAAAAATAAATTTATACCTGTAAAAGCCTGCCGGCCCGCGAGCGTTACTTCTTCTAACGACTGGGCGGCAGCAATGACACCTGCCTTTCGCAAAAGCTCGGCGGAAAGCTCCATTGCAGGATTGTCGGTGCCCCTAAAGAGATAGCTACTTTCATTCAACGTAGTGCAGTAAGTTACAAGTTGTGCAGATATATTTCTGAGATCAAGACCACGAAGATTACGTTGCATGCACGATGGGCCTATCGCAGAAACCGTCTGAAGCATCGCTCGTGTGGACTGGAGGAGTTGGTGTGATTCGGCCACGTATCGGTGGTTAACCATTCGATCACGCACGAGTTCGGCTTGGGAGGCCGACTTGGCTGAAGCCCGAGCCTCGACTGCTGCCCAGATGGCGCTACCTATTGAAGCTAACGCAGATATTAGCCCTAGCCACCATATGAATGTATCCACAATGCCTCCTGCACTGAGCTTCTCTAAACCGCTGCAAGCAGCGGCCGACACTTTTATACATCAAATCGCTAAAAATCAAATGGTACCTGTGCCGCCCCTGCCCCGAGCGCCTTACGCCGTCGGCGGACGATCTAGACTATTTGAATTGCCCCTGAGTTGCTAAGAATCTGACTGGCAGCTTTTGGCCCAGAGTGTGTAAAAACGCTTCGCCAAAATTGAAGTGTCCGCGTCTACGTTAAACCTGAAATTTATCGGCACGTCTGCAGATGTGGATTTCGCGCAGAAACGCGATTTCCAGTCCGGTTTTGAGCACCTGAAGCGCTCAAAAACGTTTTTACACAGCCTCGGCCGACAGCTGTCGGTAGCAAGTCGCCTACTTCGGCCAGCATGTGATTCAGGATGTTTCTTCATCCGGGGGTTCGGGAGACAACCCCAGTAATTCAATGATGCTGTCCGCAAGCTCCTGATTCACCTCGGTGACCCACTTAGTGACCAATGAAAGGTAGAAGTCATTGACGTCTTCATCGGAGATGATCCATCGAATCTGGCTGTTGTCGTTTGCGGCTCGAAATAGCCGTTCGGCATCCTGTTTAGTCAGGTGTTGGAGAAAGGTATTTAGGTTCGCAACCGCTGAGTGAGTCGTGGTGAAGTTCCCACTGTCCACCAACTGCAGGATTGCAGCGTCGATCTCATCACGCGGTCTCGCAGGGACAACCGCCTGCTGAGGCACATCACCTTCGACTTCAGGTGCGATAGCTTCAGGGATAAGGCCTTCTTCGTCGTTTACCAACTCCGGAACATCTGGAACCGCATGGGCTTCGGCAGCTATGGCAATCGCAACGTCGGGTTGATTCTGAATGTTTTTGTAATAACCCACGACCTCGTTGATTGTTCTAAAAATAGTTAAGCGGCCGCCCCCCTTCGACTCAGTCCATTCGTCAGCAAGGTAAGCGAGGGGGCGAGTATTTCTGTCCATTGTCAGTGGGGATGCGTAGTCACCATCTTTCGAAATAATGAATAGATCACCATCCGGGACGCGGGTTAACAGAGTCTCCCAGATATATCGATCTCCAATGCTCTGCGCTTTTCCTGGAGGATTACCTTTATTCATTCGTGCCAACGCCTTTTGGTACAGCTCATCGTCTTCAGGGTGACGGGAGGCTTTTTCAAATAGCCGTGAGAGCTTCTGGTCGACCTCTAGCTCGTTGCTTAATGCGAGAGCTATCGCATTCGCGATTAGGAGCTTCTTTGCCTGCTCCGCGCTCTTTACCGCTTCGTCGTACTGCCTAGCCGCTTCTGTTCCGCGCATATGTTGTGGTACTGCGTTAGGAAGCTGGGCCTTCTTAAAATCAGACATTGCGACCTGCAACTTCGACTCCCGGTTGCGTTTAAGCTCATTCTCCACTTGCTTAGGGAGGTGAATAGTCATCTGGCCGGGCGCAGTGAGATCAATGAGCTCATCAAGGATTTCGAGCTTGTCGTCTGAAAAGGAGTAAAAGTTGAGAAAAATGTTGGTGTCGATGAACAGATGTAAGGCCGGCATCACTGAATATCCTTCTGAGGTAAGGTGGAGCCTAACCAGCCTTCTAATAGCTCATTCAGATTCAGTTGATCATTCGTAGCTTTTTAACCAAGTCTTCCTCTAGTTTTGTCAGGCCCTCGCCGTTTTTGAGGTAAATTAACGCCCGGTGGTGCACCATATCAGAGGGAATGTCTTGTACGATCTGGGCTAGCGGAACGACTGTTTTTCCTAACGTATGCGCAATTCCGGTCTCGTACATAACATTTGGGTTTTTACCTGAGAAGTCGACGACGACTATCTTTGCACGATAAATCAGACTAAAAATATCTTGAATGATAGAAGAGTTATCCCAAATATCGTCAGCACGTAGGCATCTAAAGCCTGCTGTGCTGCAAGCATTTTTTATCGCCTCATAAACCCCATCAAAACCAGCGAAGGGCATCATGACGGTGACTAGATCATCCTCTACGTCACCGTCAGGGATAGAGAAGACATTTGGAGCAAAAGATATCTTACGCTCAGAGGGCTTAGCGGAGATATACGTTATATTTTGATCTGGATACCATTCATCCAGATATTGCTTGAGCACGCTCAAGGAGTTTGGGTTGTGATCCGACATTGCCCTAAGAACACTTATGATGTTTCCACCATAGTCTTGGTCGCCAAAGCTTAGGCTTCTCAACAGCCTGGGATGTCCAGTGACGATATGCGAACTATCTGTGAGCAATCCAGCTTCTTCCCAGTTGCTGGATGTAAAAGCCTCTTCTATGCGTCGTTTAAGCTCAAGAATCAAAGGTGCGTTGTATTGACTCATCGTTGCCATTCCTTGGGGGGCGCTTGTGTGCTGAATTTACCCTGCAGCATGGCCAAATGCTACTGCCCCCCCTTTGGTTTTCAAGATTGAGCATCTCATTTGAGTAGGAAAGCCGTTTTCTCTTGGCTGCTAATGGAGCGGACAGCCAGTCATTCGCCTCAGTGACACCTGAGACAGCGATTGTGCCTACGGATTGATTACCCCACTAGAATAGCGCCCCGCCGCCCAAAAGGTGATGCATCATGACTTCCGAGACTGAGCACATAGGGCAGCTCAAAAATGTTATTTACATCAGCGCAGCTCAATCTGGCTGAGAACTCAGAAGTCTGCTTCTGGCCGTTCTCTGCCGATCCTCACAACGGCGTGTGCTGGTCAAGTCGAGTGCAAACGGTTGGTCAGCACGGATTTCAAGGACTCACTGCGACTCAAAAGGTGGGGGGACAGTCCTGAGCTCCGGTCGCCCGAGCACAGCCACGCCATGTTCAACTAGCCCGAGGCATAACCTCAGTGATAGCTTGGCTTAGTCATCTCGCTCACGGTCGTGACGCAGACTCAGCTAGCAACCTGAACGAGGGATTGAAGGTGACTGCAGCAAAAAACTACAAGAGGCCTGGGGAATTACATGTCGATGTTAGAAATGGATAGCGAACACGCACCAAAGGAAGATCTATCCCAGATAGAAGATTTACTGCGTAACATTAGCAGCAAGGAACTAAAGAGACGTATTGAGTCATTCAACAAAAATTATAAAACCTTCGACTCTAACGACATCTATGAACGAATTAAAGATGTGATCTTGGTCCAGGTAGGCACATTGCGGGCGGGAGCATTTCCTGTCCAAGAAAAAGAATATTCTCCGAAAGGAATATTTTACCGGGCAAGAGTCTGGTATGAAGAGTTTAAAGACTTACCTGAGTCGGATTTCTGGGCAGCACCTGGAGAAAAGATCAAATCCTACGGTCGCATCAACCGACCCTCTCAAGGCCTGCTGTATACGTCTGAAGGCCAGATACACACCACCTTTGCGGAAGTAAGAGCCAACCCGCAATCTAAAGTTCTCTTGATGGCTTATCAATCAAAAGACACATTGACGGTGGCCACCATGGGAAACAGGTTTGGTGCTGATCTTTCATCAGATGCGAAAAAGAAGCTCGCTCTCATCCGCAAATTTATCAACAAAAACCTATTGGGTGCCGGTGAGGGTGCATATTTGTTCAGCAGCGAATTCACCAACTCAATGATGAATTTCAGTCCCGACGGCTGGGCCTATCCTTCAACCCTTTGTCCAAAGGGCGAGAATGTGTGCTTCCGTCCAGAATCTCAGCAAAAGCTGGAGCTGCTTGAGGTCTTTGCATTCAGTGGTACGGAAAACGGGCAGCCTGCGCCTGTGGGCTTTTTCCTACGGAAGCTCGATGGACACTATGAGTATCAAGCCAATGCTGAAGCCGCAGCCGCGCGCTTGCGGGACTTCATTATCAAACACCGACGATTGACTCTTTCAAATGATCGATCGACCTTGGAACAGCGGAAAACAGTGAGCACGACAACCAATTTGATTCCCTAGAGGCGGTCACGAAAAAATCCTAGGTAGATCGACTGCAAGCTGCCGACTGATACCAACGCTGTCCGGAATCATGGATCCTTCGAACTTGTAGATGGCCGGCGGCGCCCAGCCAAGCATTCTGGCTGAGTAAGCTCAGCGAAAGGTTATGTGACGAAGGTCTTTTTCAGACGACGTGGAGCACTGCTCTGATGCCAAGTAGCGATGTATGCTGACCATGTTGAACATCGCAACTTGCAGGTGGTAACAATGCACTCAAGCGCGCAATCCAAGCCAGATCACTAGTCGATCGGTACGAGCGTTTTCCCTCCGCCGCCTGCCTGCCTGCACTACCAAGCTTACCTAGAGAGGCGAGGCATGATCCTGTCCCAAGCACTAGAGGTACTCGGCAGTCAAGATCTTGCCGCGCAGTAGTTCAACAAACCCGCTCGCGGCCTGGATTGCCAATCGCCATGCAGCGTTGTGACGGATGACCATGGCTATCGACGGGTCAGAAAATATCTGGGTCGCATCGATTATGGCGTGTATTGAGCAACGCAACCTATTGCGCAGTTGAACAGCATCCACACCGCTTGGAGTTTCCTTTGGCTAAAAAGTCTTCATTGGTTCGTCAATGGAGCGGATACGAAAACAATCATCGCAAAGCCGAAGCGTCCCTGGTCCAGCGGAAGGCATACTCAAGAGGACATAATCGCGGGAGGGCTCATCTGCGCAGACAGTGCATATATCCAGGCTTCCAGCGACCTTAATGCCCGCCTCTGTCATCGCAGCCTGCTTTGGGTTCCATTCCCGTAGCGAAGCGAACCACTCCGGCGTGTGAGGGCGGAGCAGCGTGCGAGCTGCAGGCTCCAGCAGTCCCCTACGTTCAAGCCAAGTAGTGGCCGTTTTAATGCGTTGAACATGCTGCAGGGCCAGAAGCTCGTACAAATCGATCTTCAGAGCGAAGTATTGACGAGGATGCAATGCGTGCAAGGTAACGTAACCCGCGTGGTTGAGGACAAAACGATTTTGTCCCAACTCGCTTGCCAATAGCTCCTCACAGTACCTCGTCTTGCCTTCCACCGACCGCTCGTACCCCTCCATAACAGCAACGTGGTATTGCCAGGAGTTCCTTTCGAGCTCATCTCGCCATAGATCCAGATATCTCGAAGCTCTCAAAGCTTGCACCAAGTGAACGTCTGCCTCCTGATGCTCAACTAGGTATGCATCGATATCGTTGAGTGACTCAATGTCAGAGGACAGCTTGCGGGCCTCCCCAAGCAAAATGTTGGTTGAGTCGCGCATAGCCTGAACGTGGTCGATACTGTCACGCCAGTCAGCCTCTTCTGCTACGTTGAGTTCTCTAAGTACATTTGGGACCTCAACGAGCGCCGTACTCTTCAGCAACTCCCCGGGATGACAAAAGTCTGCATCCGTCACCAAGTTCACGCCGGCACTACGATAAGCTTGGGCGACTAAGCGCGAGCAGTACTGCCTCCGACCAGCGAAAAAACCAGCAAGTACACTTTTGACGGCTCCAGTCTTGGAGTACCGAGTGCCAACTGCTGCCCTCACGAAGGAGATGACTGAATGCAACTGCTCAGTCGTCAATGGTGTTACCGGCCGGAGCACATACCCCGCGCAGCCAGGCTCGAGCATGAGCCGCTCAAGGTTGCGTGCATGTACACCATCGCCGGTTGAATCGATCACACTCGACTTACCAACACAAATCATTGCGTGAGAGATGTCGGCGCCGGTGACTCTACGGATCGTTTGGCTCATGGGATCCGGGGTGGTCGTCAGGACAATATCGCCGAGCTGGATAAGATCGGAGTCGAACACCCGAGGACGGACTTTTAATTCATTCGTCTTACCATTCATTCTGGGCATTTCTCCGGCGCAGGTTCTGTATGAAGGAGATGCCAAAGCCACTCTGGCGAAGTCAGCAAAAGGCCAGCAATTTGAAGACATTCGACAGCCTAGTAACGGCATCGGGTTACGTCACAGGTGCTAGCATAGATCGCCCCAGTTAGATTGACGCTCATTACCGTAGCCGTCTCTAGCTCGACCGGTTCACAGCTGAACGGCCTATCCTTTCTCTTGAGGGGACGGCTCCTCAGGCCATGTTAATTCAAGGAATACAGCAATGGACTTCATCACCTCAGGCATCATAGCGAGCTCCGCCTACGACATCTTTAAGCATGGCTTGAAGCTTACAGGCCAGTCACTGAAAGAGCGTTTAGCTCAGTGGGTCAGAGACGAGGTGTTGGCCGACGCTGTGGCTGAAGAGCTGACCAAGCTCAAAATCAGCAATGAAATGAGCGAGATAGCCATCACTCGACGTCTAGATGAATCAGCTGACTTTCAGGATCTCATTCGCAGCATCAACACCCAGGCGGCCTTGTTTGCGCCATCACAAATCAATTCCGTCACTCAAACCCATTCCGGCAGTGGAGACAACGTTGCCGGCAATAAAATCGTTAATAACAGATAAGTCTGAGGTAGCGCAGGTTGAGTACGTTTGAGCAGCATCACAGCGGAAGTGGCGATAACGTTCGAGATAAGATTTTCGTAACGATCAAAACGTTAGCTCCGGACTTCCTTCTCAAACCGATGGAGATGGTGTTCGAAAGCCTGCGCAAAAGAGACCTGGATAAAGCAAAAACCCAGATGAGTGTGCTGAAGTCCATGGCCCATCAAGACCTCGAGACTGATGCGCTACTGGAAGCCATTTCAATCTATGGCGATTTGATTGAGCCCGCAGAACAAGGCACTGCATGGGGCGCCATCTACAAAATCGTTTCCGCGACCCAGGACCCGATCGTTAAAGATGTCTGTCTCGCTGCGATGATCAGGCTCTCTGCCGAAACCGAAAAAGCGGCGAAAACAAAGGAACACTTCGCCTCAGAATCGCAGCCTGGCCAATATGCCAAAGAAGCATTCTTCAGCTTCCTTGCAGATGAGGCAGAACTGGAGGAAGTCAGCCAAAAATTCATCCTCAATGAAGGTGAGCTGACCGGCATCGTTGAGGGTGCATTCCGGTTGGAACTGCTAGACATCGCAGTACGTGCTGGGGACCGACTTCTCGAGATGTATCCGAGCTATAACGCCGAGGTGCTTCGAGCGCTGGTGAGTGCCTTGGCGCTCAATAGAGAGCTACAACAACGTCACCTATGGCTGTGCTCCCCTCGAGTAAAGCAGAAGCTCGATACACTGACCGCTGAAGTTGTCGAGCTCCTAGAACGCTCTAACGGTACAGACCTACGTCTTTACAATATGGCGTGCCCCATACTGAACTGCTATCAAGGGGAACATCCTCCCGCCCTGCTCGACGCGCTTAACAAATACGATGAATTCTTGGGGCCGTCCCACGCCGAAACCGCGGCTCAGTTAAAAGCACTAGCCGGTGATGATTCCGAACTTCCTCAGTGGAGGCGCGACCTGCTCGCTGCCAGAAAAAGCCCCGCTACGCGAAATGCTTGGTGCAGGGATTTTCTTGCCGAAAACACTCACACCATTAATCAGGTGATTCCTTTTATCCACCTTGCTACCCCCGCCGAAATAACGGCGTGGTTAGCAAGTGAGATGACGATCAGCGATCTCTCGGAAAAAGAAGTCGCGTTCACGCATCTCTTCGCCCGCTCGTTCAGAGCAGCAGAACAACAAGATGACCTGGCGCAGCGAAGCGATCTGGCTCAGGCAGTAGAAGACTTCTCCTACAAGTGGGGTCATGAGCTCAACGAAATCTTCCCCGAACGAGTCTTCGAACTCGCCGAGAATCTGTTCGCCGCAAAGCTGCCTGACAAGGCGTTGATCTTGACGTCACCGATCATAGGTGACCACGCGCTTTGGCCATCAAATTATGTCGTAACGCACCTCAAATGCTTATTGGAAGCACAGCAGTTCAAAACCTTTGATGAAGTCCTGGGTAGAGTGGCCGACGCCGACTCTTCCCTTTCATTGATGAATTTCTGCTCGCTAAAACATGAAAAGCTAGGGGAAATCCCGCTCGCTTTAGAAATCAGTGACCAAATGATCGATCTCGCCCCAGACTTGCCGCATTGCTGGTACCGGGGTTGTTATCTTCGAGATAGATATCAGGACATCGAGGAGCAGCGCAACTTTCAAGCGCGAATCTCCGACTCTCTGCTGGAGCACTACTCCAGAGAGGCGGTGGCCATTTCGTTTTTCATGACGAGATCAGGAAATTTCAAACGTGCAGAGACTAAGTGGGTGGATTGGTTCACCCAGGACCCTCTCAGCCGGGCAATCGAGTTCGTTAACTTTCACTTTGGCTCCAGCACGTACGGACGAGCGGATATCGAGATTTCGCAAACGTTGCCGCAATGCCTGGGAGCCGTTCAATTTACCCAGGACGGTGTCAGGCAGACCAAGCTGATTGTCGAGGATCACTTGGATGTGAGCGAGTGCACCTTAAAGGGCTCTAGCCATCTGGGACAGCTGCTGCTGAGCTCTGCCGTCGACGAAAAGCTGGCACTTGGGATGGTGACTTACGTGATCGAAGAGCAACTTCCGCCCTACGTCGCGTGCCTACGCATGGCAGCTCAGCTCCGGCATACGCACAATGACGGCAGCGACTGCTTTGTAATTATGAGGCCTCCATCAGACCCTGCAGAGCTTGTACCTTTTCTGGAAGAAAAGCTGAGTCTGGGAAACGAAAGAAGGTCTCAGCTTCGGACGCTCGACAACATCCCACTATTCATGCGAGGACATGGGCTGTTCGCCGAGAATGTGTTCAAGGCAGCTTTCAATTGCTGGAGCGATGCTGGAATTTCCAAATCGTGGCTTCATGCTAATGGGGAGGCCGCCCCAACGACGGTGATATTAGATGCATATAGCATCAGCTATCTTGCCCTCACGGATCTAGCGAAACGGTTGCTGGAAAGCGGCATTACGTTCATCTTGCCGGCAGCCACCAAAGAAGCGTTAGGTGCGTGGATCGAAGAAATCAGCGACGAAAATTTTATGGTGGTGGGGGTTACGGGCACTGGAAAACTTTATCGCACCACAGCGTCCGATCTCCAAGCGCACAGTGGCCATGTTATTGCCGCGTTGAGATGCATCTTGGAAAACTCGACAGTAGTCCACCCAGGAATACACAACGCCGCGCTGGAGGTTTACTCCATCAGGGGTGGAGTTGATCACACGGTGTATGACGCAATGCAGCTTTCATCAGTAAGCAACGTCCCTTGGCTCTGTATGGACCCAGTATTCGCTTCGCTGCATGAGTCTTCCGAGCGTTTGGTGGTCAATGCTAATGCGTTAATTTCTCGAGCAATGTCCTGCACGCCATTTGATTTTGAGCATAAGCGGCATGCACTCATGCTGTACGCCATGGGAGCTTTACCACTGCCCCTCACGTATTCAGAGCTCGAACAGCTCGCAGAGCACTCGAATAATCTTGCCGGATTAATTCTGTTCAAAATCATACAGAACCACGGCAAACAGATTTTTGTGAGGAATGAACATCCTGCATTCTTGCTTGACTTGATGCTTGCTCACCTACACGGCCAATTCTTCACAAGCAGCAGCATCAACTCGCCACCCTATACACCTACCATGTCTTACTCTTCACATGTGTTCAATCACGGCTTGCAACTATTCCTATCATCCTATGATAAAGGTCCCGTTGAGTACCGATTCGCTACCGCTCTCGCCCACATCTGTGAACAGATCATAAACAAACAGAACTTTATGCAATACGTTATTGGCTATTTTATCAATTTTGCGCAAGGCCATTTCTTTGACATGGAGATGATCAAAGAAAACTTAACTATTGTAATGTCAACGCCTCCTGAGGACCCTGAAAGCGGCTTGGCTTGAACTCCTCTCACGAGAATTAAGTGACACTCTTTTAGCATCGCCAATGCGGAGTGAAGGAAAGGTTCAAGTTGCGCATTTGCTCTCCTTTGAAGAAGCATTCTTCGATCCAGCAATCATCTGCTTTCGGTCAAATAACGGCTGGAGCTCGGTAGCCTGTTAAAGGCTAAGGGATGTCAAAAGCCCAGAGATGCCAGAGGCGGATCTCTCCAGGTGTGACAGGCGAGAGGTGCTTGGCCGGATCAGGCTGGGAGTGGGGGCGAACGGAGAGCTGAGCCTTGAGGGCGGCTGGGGGTACAAGGAACAAGACTTTTCCTTCCTCTTAGCCCCAAGCACCTCCTGTTCGCATGTGTCGGCCAACGCCCCCCTCCGCGAGGCAGTAAGGTAAGCCTCTCCGACGCGGCATTTTTTCGTACGATGATCATCAAGGGCGCCAGCCGCTACATATTTGCGACGGATACACAGGATATCGTTGAGTTCAGGCCACGCACCGTCTCGCGTGAGCTATTTGATGCAGAGGCTAAGCTGTGGGCGGATTGGCATGTAAGCCAATCAGAGGAGGAAGCACAGTACCCCAACCTTTAACCTATTTTGCCCCCGAGGAGATTGATAGAGGGGAGTGAGTTCACTAGCTAATCTGGAGTGGCTACTGGAAGCGGCTGCCATGGCGGAACCTCACCAGGAGAAAGAGAAGCGGGTGGAGATGTTGAAATCTTTAATTTCCCATCACCAAGAGTTTTAAGGTCTCGCAGCTTCAACTCATCAATCGCGCGGCGCGCTAGAAAGCCTTTCTTAGGGTCTAGATAAGCAATTTCACCTAACACGCCCGCTTTCATATTCAGCAATTCTGCCTCGCTAAAATCGTGCATACTCGCACGTCCCTCTAAAGCTGCATTGATATTTCTTAGCTTTTTATACCGAGAATTCGGGACACTAACTTCATTATCAAACAGAACTACACCGGTTACATGTTTCGGACGACCGGCCTTGAACAACCTAGTTTTTCCCGCAGCAACCTCATGACCGTAGCGGCGAACTATCCTTTCAACATCCCACAAAAAGGACCCGCTTATATTGTTACCTGAAAATGTCAGATCATCTATGTAGCAGGTAAAAATATAGCCGCTATTACGAGCCAACATATCAAGCTCATCAAACAACCTTTTATTTGCATAAAAGGACATCAGCGGACTCAAAGGGCTACCGGTAGGTAGAGAATTGTTGCAGGTGACGAGCTCAGAATAAATACTCGCAATATCACCAGTGCACCGAAGATCCATCTCAAAGAAATTGAATACCTTTGACTTATTAGTCGCTACAAAAAAATTTCTGATATCTAGTGTAGCAACGCAACGCCCGCCCACATGCATTGCAGCATTCTTGCGATAGGACGTGCCTGCCAAAGCTGCCTGCATGTAATCTGGAACAACAACCCGCTTAAGAAGCCTCAGCATCCGGTTATGGATATGCAGAAGCTCCCCCTTAGGCTTTTGCACAGAACGAGGTTTTCGGGGCTTTTTGGGGGAGAACGGATCAGGCTTAGGATCTTTCTTAAATTTACTATATGAGCCAATACTCCCCATAATCAGGGGTAATGGCTTCAAAAGGATCGCAGCAAGCCGTGTTCTTGATGATGTATTGAACATCACGCATTGGTTTAGTGCATAGGATTTATAGTTTTTTATGCGACTTTCTACTGGCTTTAGCTTCATTTTTGTTGCCCACCCATTCCATTATATTAATGATTTTGCGAGCAACACTAGATCTAAAACCATCCAAAGGCTTGGTAGCATCTAGATTTTCTGAAAAAAACAAAATAGACGAAAGAGGAACATCAAACCGTTCGCTGTACTTATTCAAGAGTTCCAGTGACGGCTGTTTTTTACCAGACTCAATTTCCGAGAGATGTGAGTTTGAAACACTGAGTTCCTCGGCCAACTCGGTTTGTGATAGATCGTGATACGACCTAATCAAGCGAAGCGCTTGGTTTAGCATTGGAAGTCCTCAAACCATACAGTGACAACAGCGGGGGTTAGGACGTTCAGAAAAGTTCACGGTAAGCATCTACAATCTTTGGCCAGATCTTATCAATGATCAAAAAAGCCTGAACAATGATTTTCACTAAACCAAAAAAACAACGAAATAAGACACGCTTACGCTTACTTTTCCACACGTCCGAACGCTGCTTGGCGGGTTTTTCAATCTTCATTTTTTGGAGCTCCAGTGGCACCTGAGTGTTGTACCCAGGCTCTCGCACGCAACTGGACTGAAGAAGGATCAAGCAGTGTCTGTCCCCCCATCTGAATCACCTGATTCCGTCTCGCACGGAATCAGTATCCCGGCATATCGCGCTCCCGGCATCACGGACGGGCGGGCGAACTGCGTGGGGAAGGATTAGAGGCAAGCCTCCACTAGGCCGAAGCCCTCACAGCAAGCGAGAATCTCCTTACCGCAGATGAAAAGTACAACCATCTGCGGACAAAGTCAAAAATTAATTTCGCTTAAAGCGAAATTAATTCACAGAATTTTACGTTTCATATTTAAGACTCCCCACTGCTAAGCGGCCCAAGCACCTGGCAAATCATGCACACATCACGAAAGGCTGCTTGTGGACGCTCTCTGCCGACCGTCACAACGGCGTGTGGCTGGTCCAGTCGAAAGCAAATGGTTGGTCAGTGGCAATGCAAATGAGTGGTCAAGTCCATGCAATTATCGACTTAGTAAGGTGATTATCCAGATCAAACCGCAATAGATAGCGCTTGCTGTCATTTTGTCGCTATTATGCCGCCACGCCTGCAAAATGCCCTCAAAATGACAGCGAGTATCGTCCATGGCCAGATTAAGCGTTCGCGACTTTCCTGATAACTTGCACCAACTGCTGATCCAATCAGCTGCCAGGCATGAACGCTCGCTAGAGGGGGAAACCCGGTTTGGTTTGGCACGCTACCTTGAATCTCTCAAGGCACCCAAACCTGAGGAGGCATCCTTGTGTGAATCCTGGAAGCGCTCTACAGGCCAGCGCTTGCAAGCGCTATTCACGCGCTTGCGCGAAGACAACGTGTTTTCTTGGGGCGAGCGCAGCGATTTGCCTCACTTAGCCTTGGCCTTGGGGGAACCGTCGCCGGCAACGCTGATGAACTGCATCGACGGTCGTGAAGCGCTGCCATTTGATCTGGCCATACGTATTGCCGATCGCTATGGGTGCAACCTGGAGTGGCTTATCAACGGCTCTAGCACTATGTTCCCTTACCCAGAAATTGGCGGTGACTATCGCGAGTTTTTCGAGCCAGCTGTCAGAGGCACCGGTATCAGTATCAAGCTGGTCCGGCTCTGCACCTCTGAGGATGCCGAAGGTAATCCAGGCCGACATGACGGTACCTTGCTGATGTTCAGATGCAAGGACGACAAACTAAGCATTGCCGCGGGGTATAGCGGTCGCTTTTATCTAAATGGTCATATGGGTGGTGGTGGCCATAGTTGCCTAGAAGGTTTCGTCAAATTTCTCAATGAGAGTAAAAACTTGCAATTCAGCGAATACAACTGCACGGCGCCGATTGACGAATCTGCGATGTGGGACCACCACCCCAACTACTACCTTGACCTCAAGCATTGCAGTCAGGCGTCCTGGCTATACCCACTGCGCGCAGGTCGGTCGCCTTCCAGCATTGACTGGACGCAGCAACATGCCTATATGAGCCCAAAACAAAACGATCAGCCGCTTTCATAATCAACGTCTTAACGCTAAGGCGAAATTGACACTTGTGTTGACGTGAGACTATCCCACCTTTAAATCAACACAAATCTAGCAAAGGTAGCGGTGCGCGAGGATGTTGAACGGGACAGTGGTCCCGGCAACTGAGTCAATTCGGCGCTGGCGCCTACATTAATGGCTATGGTCAAGGCGCCCAGGCTGAACCTCATCTCGTGGCAGGACTTGCAACGGCGTCCTTCTCCAAACAAGGCTAGCTGTGAACCTTGAGGCTTCGCGCTGTTTTCGGACCAAGCCTTGGAGCAACCTGGACCAAGGCGTTGTTTGCTTGCGCCCAATGTATGTCTGACAAATTTTCGCTAGGCGCATGTGCGCCTTGTCAGTAAAAGAATGGACAAGAAATGATTACCCTATGACAGCTCCTACCCAGATTGACACCACCAGCTTGCTCACCATATTGGGCGTTATCGCCGCTGTGTGGGCGCTGATCTCTCCTACCAGCAGACTTCGATTTCGTTTCTGCACGACTTGGGTAGATTCGGTTGTTGGTATATCGGCCTTTCTTCTAGTCCACTATCTAGTGTTTGCCCCCGCTTTGGAGCAGCTTGGGCTGTACTACAGCCTGGGTCCTTGGAAATGGGGACTCGACAGTCCCAGTGCGGTTTATCTGCTTCTGCTTTCGACTGCTCTCTACTTCTTTTGGCGAACACGGTTTCCTAAGCTTGCTCGAAGCAGAGTCCACGTCTTTCGTGAATTGATTGAGAACTTGCACCTCACCAAGCGCTACGACGAGCTGGTAGTGCTGGTCGAACCGCAACTGCTGAAACTCATTTCGCTGACACAGCAGCAATCCTGGCTGGTGCGCTGGATTGATGGCCTCGACAAGCCCAAGATTGACCTCGCAACGCTCTTACGCGGGGAATCCGCAGCCCCCCTATCAGCTTGGCGCAAGCACTGGCGTGGCATGTTGCACAAAGTGAAGTCTTGGCGAATGGCTCGGGACGAGGCCAGTACGCAAGCCCGTGAAATCCTACTGAACCTCGTTACCTCACCTGAGCTAACCGTTCACTTGGCGCAGGCCCACCCGCATTTCTGCCTCAAGCTCCTTGAAACGGACGAGGCGATACGCTCCGACTTCATTACGCTTTACATTGATGCGTTGCTGGGCGCGCCGGGAAGTCGCCTCTACGTCGAGCTGAAGAACAATCAAAACCTGAATGGCGGAAGCCGCCTGTATCTGCCGGAGAGCAATCGACTGCTTCGCTTCTTCTTTGCCGATGCAGCCACGGCGGTGAAGAACGGCTTGGATGCTGCCATTGGCGACTCAGTACGCCGCCGATTGGATGAAGAAAGACAATTGTCCGATAAGCTCAACGAGCCGCTAGGTTCCTACCAGGAGACAGGGCGATTTCGCTGCCCGATCAATTCGGGCATCACACTCTTTGAGATCATGGTGCACGAAGGCATCCATCAAGGGCTGCAAGACCACATGTGGCTCCACTACTTTGGAGACTTTGCCGAAAAGATCCTCAAGAAAATGTCTGGGCCACCCGACGAAGAGGCCTATCAGGAGTGGCCAACACCTTTTCACTACCTCCTTTGCCGCCTGGTCAGCATCGCCACGGATTGGGCTGAGCAGTGCGCGCACATGGATGATTCAGAAATCCCGCAGGCAACCCGTTCTGCCGATCGCTTTGATCGCCACTACATCTCCAAGCAAGCCAGCAAGGCGCTTGGTTCGATGCTGGAAGACATCATCCCAAGTGAAAAACTGTCAGCTCCGTTCAAGACGTATTTGCTGGAAATCGTCATTCGAAGCTATGTAAAGCTCCAGAGCGATCCAAAGATGGCGGATGTTGCATCGTCATTCCTGACCGCCGTGATCGAGGGGGCCGACTTACTAACAAAAGTCGCCTACCGGCAGGAGCTTCGGAATGTGTTCGGAAGACTGGATCACCTCTTGAGGGGCGACGCATTCGTCTTCAAAAACGCGCTGGACGCCTCGCTTCCTTGACGCTCCGATTGGCATATAGTTCTGGGCTTCGCTGATGCCGGATTGCTTTCAACCAGTGAAACAACTACGTCAATGACAGAACTTCCGCGCAACTGCTACACGGGTGAAGACCGTTGTTCCAAGCGGGCTCGCTTTCTTTCTCGTTCTGCTTTCCTTGCAGCGCGGTCCCTGCTCAACTCAACCTCTCTCATGGGGTGGTTGATGAAGTGCTGTTCGTAGGTACGGATCAATCCAGCATCGTGACTTGCCATAACCTGCTCGAAAACGTAATCCGCGTTCCTGGCGACGATTTCGTACTTATCGGTTTCAAGGTTTCTATTCGAGATCAGTAGAAGCGCCTCTGGAGTGAAATTACCGCTGCTCCAAATTTCAAACCGCTGCGGCAGATATCCCCATTCAGAATGATGCTTAGCCACTTCACGGAGCACAGGAATGCGCTTGTCGAGCCATTTGGCGACTTCTGCGTCATCAACATTGCCCAGGGGATGTACTCCCTTGCACTCAATGAACACCACGTCTCGATGCCTCCTGACTACCAATACGTCAATTTCGGCCTGCCGGCCAAGGCTGTCCTTAACCTTCCGGTTCACTTCAGGATCGCCGCCCGGGAACGTGGACTTGGCAATGTGAGCAACTGCGAACTCAAACAAACTTCCTCGCAAAGTGGACCCGGCGCCCTCTATCCGCGAAAGCACGTTGAAAACTTGATCCAGTGACTCAGGGCTGTCCAAGAGCTTGGCCGTGTTTTCGAGTAATGAGCACAGGCTTTTCAGGGCTCTGGCTACCTCTAGGCCGAAAAGGCTTTCAGTAGTGGCAGGAATAATGCCCTCTGCTTTTAGGAGCGAGAATGCTTCGGTGGAAAACTCCTCAGCTACAAAAACCTGCAGACAGCGGCTTACCTTTGAAAGGTTTCGCAGCGTCACGCATTTTTTGACAAATGCACTCAGTTCCTCCGCAGTTACCCGTCCATCCAAAGCAATATCGCAGACAAAAAATCCGCCCTTAACTCCGGCAGCCTCAGAATACGAACGCATCGGAAACAGAAATGATGGACCCGCCATATCCCACTGAAACGTACCTACCTGAGGCATCTTCTCTAGCCCATCGTCCTCACGGGTTTTGACGGCGTCGTAGCTCACCAGCCCCAATTTTCGTGCCCAGTCCTTTACCGCGATCAGCGCCAATCGCTCTGCAATGTTTCGAGCCTTGAGTTTGGCCAGCGTGTTCCCGTCTTGGAGAGGCATTTCTTGATCGCACCTCACGACGCATGTATCCCCTCCGGGCAGTGCTACTTCCTTGACCAGACTCGCGCTGATCAACCGTTCAAGCAGGCTTTCGGCCGAGACATGTTTCAACTGAGCAACCGGCGCTCCACAGGCGATAAGGAAATGAGACCGCAGCATGAAGTTGGAGCGCATTTTCAGGGCTTGGAGGGCTGAGTAGTAGGCGCTATTCGTCTTCTGAAGAGCATCAATCAGATTGGAAAAAAACTTCGGCGAGCCGTAATCGGATCGTAGATACACAAAGCGGGCACGGTGAGGAAAGATCAGGTGGCTGAGCTTTCTCATATCTTCAAAGCCCCGCTCGACCCGCTTGCGAGCGGCCGTAGGAGCCAGGTTGTATTGAGATTCCAGAATCTTCGCGAGCTCACTGCTCAGCATCGGGCCGTTCTTGGCCAGAATTTTCGCTATCGCATCCTGCGCCATTTTGCCTCCGTCATACCAATGTCACACAGCGCTATTTATATAACTTGTAAACAAGTGCCGTTCTGTATGCTGTTTGTATTCTATGAAAGGCCTAATTTACAAGGCTTTCATAGGGCCGAGTCAGCGGAAAATCAGGAAAATGTCACAATAGCCGAATCTGGGACTCCTCCAAGGCGTTGCTTTAGAAGCCCGGAGTCGGGTGACGGGCCGACATGTGGCCCGATGAATGTCACCTTTCCATCGAGGGAGCAAGATGCAGATCGGCCTGTTTTGCTCTTAGACCACCTTAGAGAGCTAAACTGAAGATCTGCGGGGCAGGAGCCGCTGCGCGATGTTTCAGAGGGCCTCAATATGACCATGCCAAATGAACGTACCCGGGCTGTCATCCAAACGGGAGAGTTTCTCCTCGAGCTATCTCGAGATTCCTCGTTACCAGAACGAATACGCCGTGACGCCAAATCTCTCCTGCGCCACTATCCAAATCCGTTTCAGATGCTGCTGGCGGGTCGGATCGAAGAGGCGTCAGATCCTGACGTGTCTCCAATGGGTCCGGTTTTCAGCTCTTCCACCGAAAGCAGCTATCACTCCCCGATCACTTACGCTACAGACGCGAAAGTTCCCAGATGAACGATTGGGATAGAGCTATCGGAGCCCTGGCCGCTGCTCGAAAAGTCGTGTTTTTCACCGGCGCCGGCGTCTCTGCTGCAAGTGGGATTCCAACATTTCGCGACAAGCTCACAGGCTTTTGGGAGAAGCACGACCCTGAAAAGTTGGAAACAGCACGAGCTTTTCGAGAAAACCCTCAACTGGTCTGGGGGTGGTACCTGTGGCGGCGGTCCCAAGCTGGCCAAGCCCAACCAAACGCCGCTCATCTTTCTATTAGCCGACTGGCTAGCACCGGCATACAGGTTTCGGTTATCACTCAGAATATCGATGACCTGCACGAGCGCGCGGGATCTCAGAACGTCGTGCATTTGCACGGCAGCTTGATCAATCCGATCTGCTTTGCCTGCAAGCGTCCGGCGGAACTCACAACTGATCAATTCCAGGTTTCTGAAGAAGGACAATGGGTAGAGCCTCCACGGTGCACCCGGTGCAATGGGAAACTCCGACCCGGAGTTGTGTGGTTTGGAGAGGATCTGCCTTCAGGATCTTGGAAAGCAGCATTGGCTGACGTCAAAAATTGCGACGTTCTGATCTCCGTCGGGACTTCAGGAGTCGTCAGGCCTGCGGCGGATATTCCTGAAATCGCGTCGACATCTGGCGCGACGGTCATCCACGTCAACATTGTAGACGTTTGCCTAGGGGCTCAAAATGAGCTGATGCTCATGGGCTCGGCCGAGCAAGTGTTGCCTGCATTGTTGCAGGCAACACCCTCTTCATAGGACTGAGAACGTCTTGGGAGGACACGCAACTGCTTTCTTAGCGCTTACTTTGCAGGCCCTCTGGGCTTAGGTGACCCTTTGGACTCTGATAGCAGTCGGCTGTACGCATCCTCTAAGCCTTCTCGAGTTTGGGCGGGCAATGCTGGTTTCTTCTCTCGCTTGGGCTTCGAAGGGAGATTGGACGGTGAACCCGGGGGATGGAGCAGCTCGAAAGTCTTGCGCTCCTCGGCTGTAAGGGATGAAACAAAAATCTTCTCGCTCACACGTGAAGCACGATCGTCCTTGGCAAAGCTCAAGACGTTTGATGGCATCGGCACCGGGAACGGGCAACGAAGATCAGGCCTGCCCCCGGTTTTGCTCTTATGAACGCTGAGGCGAATTAGCTCCTCGACGTCGTCCCTACTGCTGGAGTAAAAGGCTGAAAGGTATGCCTTGTTGACGTCCTCCAAAGTTATCGTATGGCGACGGGCTGCACGGGCCTCAAGATACGCCACCTTGATCAGTTGAACCGCCAGACGCTTTATACCGAACGTCCAGCGATACAGCTCATGTACCAGGGCGCTTGGATCTGCAGATACGCGCCCCCCGCTCACCCGTATGCATTCTAGAACATACTCCTTCCAGGCCTTCGAGTCAGGATGGTCCGGTAGCATGACACGGGGTTCAGAGAGAAGCCGTTGCTTGTCCTCACTGTTCCTTGTCAGCAATTTGTGACCCAGGCTGTAGTTGGCTACATAGACCATCGGAACCCCAAGCCCGGCCATGGTGAGGAGAATATCCGTAACGCGGGCCACCCCTTGACCAGTGCTCTGATGCTGCATCTCTTCGAGCATCATTAGTGATACACCATCACGATTAACCCTACGCCGGCACTCCGTCAGTAGCTTTGATGTATTCGCTCTAACTCCTGTCGCGTCGCCACCTAGGAAGTCTTCCAACAGCTGCCTGCCGCCAGCCTTACCCCTGGCGCTGGCGTACCAGTACGAGATTAATATATGAGGTTCGTGGTAATGAGCGGATGCATAGGGTGCAGGTCTAGGCATCACCTTCATCAGCGCACTGATAGTTTGGCTCTTCCCAACCCCTGCAAGGCCGGTGAGGCAAATAGGAAACGCCTCGTGCTCAGGGGGGTGATATAGCCGCCGCTGATATTGCTGGTCCGTGGAGAAACTCTCCGCCGAAAAGCTGCGCGCACGATCAACAGTGTCTTTGATGAAGTCCAAAGAAAACTGGTTGGGAAGGAAAATCGTCTTCAGTACCTCTGACAAACGCTCAGCGGCCAATGCAGGGCTCAATTCCTCAAGCCCGGCTACCGGACCAGGTTGCACTGTAATCAAACTCCGGATATCAGCCAGCGTGTCTAGCCCGTCAAAGCGCGCAGAAAAGATGTTAGTCATTGCCTTTCCCCATCAACCGCTTCTGGTCGGCGGCATCACGCTCAGCCGCTCCGCCCTTCGCAGGGCGCCCAGGCTTGCGGGTACCACTGTCCCAGGCCTTGCCAGTGGCGTGAAGAAATTGGGCATTGCGATCCTGAAGGATTGCGGGCTGCTCTTCACGAAGCTGCGCATTGCCGCGCAGCCGATTCTCATTGAGCGCCTGAAGATCCGACAGAGAAATGTCGACGCTGCTGGGGTGGACGCTCGCTGGCTTTACAAAGTCCAGCTCGTACAAAACGCCTTCTAATTCGATCCAGATATGTCTGACACACATCGTCATGACATAAGCGGTTACCGGTATCTGGCCATTGAACGCAATCCGGTCAAAAACTTCGGTTTCAATCAACTTCGATGAATTGTACTTACGACCGTAAAAATAAACGCCACTCCTTTTGATGTGCGCCGGACGAGGAGTCAGAAATTCTCTCACTGCGTAGTCAAAACTCACCTCCGTGCCGGAATCGTAACCAAGATCACTATAGAACTTGTAAATGTTATGTGGGGTGGGACTGAAGCCCACCTCCAACATCTCAGGCGTCATCTTCCCTTCAGTACCTGAAGCATGGTTATCGTAAATAGCTTGCAGAATATGCCGCTTGCATATCTCTACAAAGTTGAGAGAGCTATGAAAGTGTGTTGGCTGATCATTATCAGATTTGGTCCTAGGATGCGACGATTCAACCGTTGCTTTCGACTGACCCGAGTGAGTAGGAGTCAGTTCAAGTCTGGATAACCAACTCATCATTTCGCCACGGGCCACTGCTTCTGAACGAATCGGTACGCCCATGGTAGAGCCTGGTCCACGGTCAAAGACGATGTTTTGCGGCAGACCGTAAGTGGGCCAGTCTTCTTTTCTGATCGTCAGGCCAAACAACGACGCAAATTTGACCTTGCAAATGGCCATCGAGAACAGGGCCATGCGGTAAGCTTCCATGTTTTCTTTGTTTTCGGAGAAACCTAAGGCGACTACAGCACCAGACTGGCCACACACCCCTCGAACTATACAGGCCGAATCCATAGCGGATCCTTCGAGCAAGCCAGATATCTTGCCTTTGGGGTTATAGCCGTCAAATTCAACAAGTTGGTTTACATTGACCAAGTCATGGGAAAAGCTACCAACAAACCCGGACTTAGCTCGAGCCCCACTGGTACCTCTACGTGCTTTCCTATACGCCTTCGTACTTATCGCCTGACCAAGGTAGTAATCGTACTGTCCTTTTGTGGGGAAAGGCTTACCTTCGGGGTGATAGAACTTCTTATTTCCTGTCGATGTTGTAAAAGGAACACAACCGAATTCACCGACCAGCACTGCACCAAAGATTTCAGCGTCAGATTTAGTTTTATCGTTGTATTTGATGAACCCGTCCAGGATAGAAGCCTGCATTTCGGCCGTAGCAGGGGATCGGGATTTGCGTCCTGACTTTGGCGGCCTTCCCAGCATTTGCCCGTCTGCGGTCTGTTCCCTTTTGCCTCTACCGCAGCGGTCGAACTTGGGCATAAGCGCCCACTTCGAGCGGCCGAACACTAGATAGCTAAAAAACCAAAACCTCAACCGGGCTGCATTCTGAGAAGGTGACTGATTGGCAGCATGAGCGTTGATGATCGATTCGGGATTGTCGTTCGAGAGGATCTCTTCAGCATGATCTATCAACTCCGCTATGGCGAGGTAACGCTTGTTAACCATTTCATCGTAGCTTTTCGTTGCCCTTACCCGATCTTTTTCCAATTGATCCACTGAAATGCCCCGGATGGCCATTAACCAAGGAGGTGTGGCGTCACTACCGCATTCCACAAGATCACCATTGGTCAGGGCTAGATCAAATTCAGGCCGGGAAAGCGTTAGCAAACTCGCAGTGGTGCCCTCTTCATCAAAAAATACAAGGCGTGCCCTGTTTGCCCTGCCGTCACCTGCAAGGAAATAGTATTCGACATCCTTCGTCAGCCCTTTGAATCCTTCAGGTGCTCTCAGCTTAGAACCAGTGATCATTCGGACAGCCCGGCAAAAAGTGAGCCATAGACCTGCAAAACATCCGGCGCATCCGTCACCAATGGATGATCGATAAGGATCGGGTCAAACAAACTGACCGGTAGTTTGCGCTCCCATATGTCTTTGTAGATCTTCGTCAGAAACAGATCACGCCGCCCCCACCGCTGTCCGTACATCAAGGCAACAGACGCTACTGGTCTCCCTTGAGTGACACAGTCTTCGATGTCGTGTGAGAAATCCTCGAGAAGATTTGATTCGAGGCTGATCTCGCGATCATGGTAGCCATACAGAAGATCCAAGTTGGCCACTAGGACTGGGTCCAGCAGATCCCTGGAAACCCTCACAGTCCTGATGCCTGCACTGTGGTAGTAAATCTCTTCCAAGGCGTGCCGTAAGCGAGCTTTCTCGCGGTTTTCTTTCTGTTTCGCCAAGCTCTTCAAACTTCCCCGAGCGACCTCATCAAAATCCATCGCATTCAACTTTACTGTCCAGTTCACGGCATAGGGGTCCGAGCCTTGCGGCTGGATATAGAGAAGCAGATCGCCCAAATAGGGGTGGGGAACCCTCTGGCGCTCACCATCATCGTAGGTCACGACAGCTGTAGCGTGTTTGAGACCGATTTCCTCTGCAACCAATGATGTTCCCTTCACTGGCAGAAGTTTCAGCCCAGCAGCTAGGGAGTTTCCTTGAAGTGGATGAGCTTGTGGAATGGGGCTGAGCATTTTCTGCTCATGCAACTCGAACACGTCGGGATTATAAAGAGCGAGTTGTGCGAAGATTCTTTCAGGGGTAGAAAGAAGATGCAGTGCTCGTCCAAGCTTCCTGCTATTAAGGCGGCATATACGAGAGCCCTTGGGCGCTTCACCAGGGACCGCATAAATTCCGGATAAGTAAATATCTCCCCATTTGAAACGGCCTTGTCGGCCTATTATGCGGAGTAACGATTTTTTTAGATCCACTTATGTTATCTACCATCCATTCAATCCTTAGCAGGTGACGCATAACAGTCCACCTACATCGGTTGAATAAGCCATCCAATAGCGCGGGCACGGCGATAGCTACACCACGCGCAGTATACTTTTCTGGAGACGAGCGGAGCCGTGCAGGGCTTGACGCCCTACGCGAGGGGATAGACAATGGATTCGTCAGGAGTCGAAAGCTGACTTATCCTCAAAGGCCCAAGGTCACACTTGGGCCTTTGTCTATCTGGCTCCTGGGTTTTCTATCCAGATTCCATGTTGTGTTTCCTCAAGCTTCAGTAATATGCACTCAAACTATCTCGTTTGAGATAGCTGCACTTTGATAGCAACCTCGACGTTAATTAGGCAGAATTTGCATCGGTCGTTTGTAATGCATCTTCAGATTCAGTACTGCCTTTAGTAAACGTCAATTAATGGTGCATGGTACCGCTGAAAAATGTCGGTTGACAACTGGAATAAAACAGCTAAGTTGCGCCTCCGCCGGCGCTTTTTTACTGACTTCCCAGTATTTTCGGTGCTTGTAGCGCCAAAAACCCGCATGCATAGATGACCCGGTAATTAAAAAAATCTGGTAAATCCCCCCAGTTATGGGACCTACGATTCGTGAATAATCGTCTACCTGTTTAGGCGAAATTGATCCGTAGCACGAGTAGCCGGCAGCTAAACTCATTTCCTCTGTTTCCGCTCGGAGGCCACATGAGCGTCACTTCAGGTCAGGAATGGGTGAGAGGGCAATTCCCTCGGCTAGACTGGCTACCCGACGAAACCCTATTCAGCCTATGCAGTCGACAGCATCTGGTAATGGGTAACCTGGACCCTGCGACTACATCGACTGCCGTGCTGGGCCTATCTGAGAAATTTATAAAGCATGATATTCCTTGCGGCATAGCAGCTTTAGAACAGAATGGATTTCATTATTGGGGAAACGCTGAATCGATTCTCCTACATCACACAATATTCTCAGTATTTATACCGTTCCAGAATAAAACCAAAATTGAAGATGCAATAATAACTATAAAAGGCGATCGAATTGATTCACTTAAATATCGACTTGGCTTGGTATCAAGTGGTTTTGGCGCTGAACACCCGTTGAAAGCATGTCCTTATTGTATGCGCGAGGATGTGTACGCCCATGGTATAGCTTACTGGCACCTCACTCACCAATATCCAGGTGTGTTGATCTGTCCACGCCACCAAGCTTGGCTCATGGTATCCACCAAAAGTAGGCGGTGGTCAGGTAGGTTTGAATGGTCGCTACCTACCGAGGACTGCTTGATCCGACAAGCCCCCTCACAGAAGCTGTGGTCACGCCCGGCTTTCCTGAACTTGGCCAAAAACGTCATCGATCTTGCGGTCATCGGCAGAGTAATGTCCCTTGAGTCCTGCGCCGTCGCTGCGACCTATCGAACAGCTGTGCTCCAAGGGGGTAGATCTGCATCGCTCCTTGATCGCATAGAGCCGCTTCGCCGCTTTCATCTGTTTGAATCATTGCCGGAAGATGAGAAAAGCACTGAGTCATTTATGAACCAGCTTATCCGTACTCCCCGCAGAAGCATTCATCCTTTGAAGCATCTGCTACTGATTGATTGGCTATTTGATGACCTGCGCTCGTTCCTGAATGCCTACGACGCTGAAGTCGCCAGATTAGTCCAGCGAGTCGCTAGCACTACATCGCGAAAACCTGATAAGCAAGTCTCGCTTTCAAACGCTGCGGCTCCAACCAAAAACACTCCAAGGCCCAAACGATTAAAAGGCGAGCTTAAAGAGGTTCTGCTCTCAAAACTGGGCAAGGGCATTCCGAAACAGAAGCTTTGTGAAGAGTTTCAAATCACTGTCTCGACGATCAATAGGTTGTTGCGTGCCCATCCAGCTACCAATGCCTTGGCTATTGAAGCTAGGCACAGCCGGGAGCTAGCGGAGCACAGAGCGCAGTGGCAATACCTGCACAGTTTGCACCCTGAACTGGGAGTCCAAGCCTTGAGAAATACAATTCCTTCTCTCTATTCTTGGCTTTATAGAAATGACAAAACATGGCTGATGGCAGAAGAGCAAACCTTCATCAAACCTGCCCACGTGGAAAGGCACCCCGTTGACTGGGAGGCCCGGGATTCAAGGCTGCTCAGCATGCTACGAACGGCATGCGAGGCGGTCGCCGGACTGCAGCGAGGTCCGATCACTACGACCGAACTGTACGCCAGGGTTCCCATGCTCTCGTCTTGCTTGGAAAATCGGGACCGATACGCTCTGTCCAGGGCATATTTGTCCACGGTGCTGCATCGCTCCAAATCGACGGCTCTCCACGACCACGGGGCAATGCAGTAAGGCCAGTGAGTTTCGGTAACTCTCACGTCGGCTGAAGATACGAACGAGGTGTAAGGACATAAGTAGCATTTCTATCCTAGGATTGGACCTCTCGCGCCCGCCAGCATGCTTGAGCTCAGCCGGGTAAACTCTTGATGCAGGCGACTCACACCACCTTCAAAGCGCCGAAAGGTGGCTCGTATCCCCAGTACTTGCACTCAACCGACGCAGCCCTTGCGGCCTAATGGCCGAGCTTGGTTGCTACTCCTATGTTCAAGACGTATTGCTCAGGATTGAATTCGGCATCTATATGTGAACTGATTTATCTTCCTTGCGGCGCAACGAGAGAAAACAGCGGTTTTCAGAACCAGAGATTGAGCGGTTGATCCTAGCGTATGGAGGAGATACCGATACTCATAGGAGTCACTTCATTGGAGGTTAGTCCTCACAGACGGAAAACTATTACCGCCTTTGAACACCCGGCGGCGCATTCTTGACTCGCTCGGGTCGAGGTTGATGACCTTTTCTTTTGGGACGCTCAAAGCTACAGCAGGGATAATATACTGGCCGCCAATCCCACATCCGTAAAAAGTCCTTAGCAGGGAACGGACAACACCAAACACCAACACCTTGGTCATAGTTTTCTTCAACGAAATGCGTTGACTCTTGATGCCCTGAAATATACGTGGACCACAATGATTCAATCGGGCGAGTTTCGTCCCCATATGCTTTCACGTCAATGACAAAGTCAGAAAATTTTTCATAAGTCCCCAATATAGCCTGGATAATAAAATCAGTGGTTTCTCCATGTGGTAGCCTGTTCTTAAACCTTGCCTCTTTGACAATTTCTAACCGCCGTTTAATTGTATATCCTAGTGGTTGGTTGTATCTGGAGTTCCAAATCCTAAGCTTTAGGTTATTGTCTTGATTAACTTTTTCATCTAATACCGCAAGAACTGCCTCCTCAGAGAGATGACAAGGGGCTGACAGAATCTCTCCAAAAATTTGAGCTTTCTTCAACTCAAATGGATCTGTGTTCAACGTCACTGAGCTGCCTTTTAGATGTTGTCCCTCACAAGCGCTCCACATCACATTAAGATCATGGCCACCCTGGCAGAACGGCTTATCACAGTAGGGGCAGCGTTTGACTAGCTCTACATTGTGCTCAGCGCAGACCTTGAGCTCACAACAGTGAGCCCGCCGCCAGAAGGAAAACCCTAAGCGTTTAATATCATCGGCAACACAAATGGGACAGAACCCTGCTGGGGTTCTATTTGAACCGTAGCAATAAGAATCATCTATATACTCGCCTCTTGAATAGGAGATATCTTGGATATTCTTAAAAACTTCATCTCGCGGATAGTTAGTATGTTTATGAAGTATTTTGTTAAAGCCGTAGCAACCAATCCATCCCTGCATTTCGGCGATTAACACGATATCTGAGCGTAAGGCGCAGTTTTTGGGAAACTTCCGAAAAACTTCTTCAGAAGAATGTTTTCCTTTAATAAAAAGCGTTCTTGCCACAAAAGAGCGCACAGTCTCCTCAGGCTGAATAGCTAAGATCATTTTGGTCGTGAAAACCTTAAGTGCGTCCGAGTACTGTGGCCTGGAACAAGCGTCGCTGGCTACCCGATCGGAGGGGTTGAAGGCACCAGCGACAGACTTTATTTATTTCCGACAGACTTTATTTCGTAGTTTCAGTCGGGCCTCCAGGGTGTGGCGGGTTACTCCACCGTCACCGACTTCGCCAGGTTACGCGGCTGGTCCACATCGGTGCCTTTAAGCACGGCCACGTAGTACGACAGCAATTGCAGCGGGATGGT